>Ga0209542_10016486_pt1 | contig 12258 bp, 8 predicted proteins | sample RifCSPhighO2_01_FD_184028 | JGI IMG/M metagenome (GOLD analysis project Ga0209542, IMG submission 184028) | Soil microbial communities from Rifle, Colorado - Rifle CSP2_plank highO2_0.1 (SPAdes) (version 2) | ecosystem: Environmental > Terrestrial > Deep subsurface > Rock core/Sediment ...
TGGAGGCGCCGTCGGAGCCAATGGTGACGCCGTAGAGGACGTCGGCGCGGGACATCGTTTCGCGGTTGTGGGTGACAACGACAAGCTGTGACTGTTTTGAAAGTTTTTCCAACATATCGCCGAATTTGCGGGAGTTTGATTCATCGAGGGCGGCATCGGTTTCGTCGAGGACCAGAAAGGGCGGCGGATTCACCTGCGACATGGCGAAAAGGAGGGCAATTGAGACCAGCGAACGCTCTCCGCCGGAGAGCGCGTTCAATTCTTTAACTTTTTTCTGCGGGAGCGACACATTTATCTCAATTCCTTCCTCCTGTGGTTCATTTTTATTTTCGACCTCCTCGAGGTCGTCCTGCGAAGCTTTAGCGGAGTAGGATCGTTTCACCGGCGCCGTAACCACGAGTTTCGCATTCCCGCCGCCGAACATCAAAGCGAAAAGCTCTTTAAACTCCACATTTATCTTCTCCACCCCCTCTTTAAATTCAAGGTCAATTTTTTCTTTGAGTCCCGAAATAAGCTGCTCCAGCGATTCGATACCCTTCGACAAATCCCCCATTTCCTTTTCCAAAAACTTGTCTCGCTCGGCCATTTCCTCGAATTCTTTCCGAATTTCCGCCCCGCTTCCCTCTCCCGCATCTTCCAATTTTATTTTTATCCTTTCTATTTTTTTGCGATTTTCTTCCTGCTCGGCGCGATTACTCTCCGTATTTCCCTGATGATTTTTATAAGAAAGTATTTCCGGACCCACCAACACTTCTCCCTCTTTGAGTTCGTTCTCAAAGGCTTCATCTTCTCTTTTTAAATTTTCTTCTTTAACTTTTATCACTTCCAGCGTGGAATGAAGCTCTTGCTCTTTCAGTTTCAAAGCATATTTTTCTTTTTCTCTATCTCGCAGGGTGGAAATTTCTTTATTGATTGTTTCTTTCAGAAATTCAATCGATTTTTCTACGGCCCTTTCTTCGGTTCCCGTCTTCTCTACCTCCGCGAGAATCTGGGTACGGGAATTTTTTAGCTCGGCGAGATCTTTCTCCTCTTCTTCTCTTTTTTTAATTTGCTCGGGAGTAGCAGACAGAATTTTACTCCCGCAAAACGGACAAACGTCGGAAAATTTAACTTTGCCCTCCTTGATTTCGATCATTCCTTCAGTCCTCCCAAGCTTCCGTTCTATTTCATTTTTTTGCGCGCTTAATTTGTTTCGTTTTTGCTCCAGGTTTCGAAGTTCTCCGATCTTTTCGCTCTCTCCTCCATCTTCTTCCCTGCTTTCCACTTTCGAAGCGAGTCTTTTCAGCTCGGCTCCTATTTTATTCCCCTCCGCCGACAGGCTTGCCCTCTCTTTTCCCAAATAGACGCTCTCTTTCTGAAAATAATCCCGATAAAGCGAAGCGAGCTCATCGCGCAACTCCCGCGACTTCGCGAATTTCTCTACTTGCTTTTTTAAAAAATTTAAATGCGGAGCGTTTTCTCGGCGCAGCAGCATCGCTTCTTTCATGTTTTCTTCCGTCCGCTCCAGCTTCCGCTCGCTCTCTCTGATTTTGTATTGATAAATTTTAAGCCCCAGGGCGTCTTCCACCATCTCCCGTCGTTCTCGAGAGTTGGCATTCAAAATGCGGTCGGCCTCGCCTTGCGAAATTATGTGGTGCCCGGACGCGCCGATGTTCACGCTGGCGAGAAGATTATTGATGTCTTTGAGCCTTACCTCCGAGCCATTCAATATGTACTTGTTCAGCCCGTCCGGATAAACTTCCCGAGAAATTGAAATAACATCATAATTCAAACCAACGGCTTCTCCGCCATCATTGGTGAGTTTAAAAACCCGATCGGAATTATTGAGATAAATTGTGGCACTCCCGCGACTCGCTCGCTGGAGCGACTTCGAACCCTTGAAAATTAAGTCCGCGCCAAGCTTCCCCCGCATTGATTTCATCGACTGTTCACCCAAGACGAAGCGGAAGGCCTCGACCACGTTCGATTTGCCGGAGCCGTTCGGACCGACGATGGCAACGACCGGATGCTTGAATCCTAAAAGCGTTTTTTGAGAGAAAGATTTAAAACTGTGAAGTTCAAGAGTCTCGAGCCGCATATTAATCGAGCCAATTCTTTACTTTTAAGGCGGCCCGGGCCGCTTCTTGCTCCGCTTCCTGCTTCGATTTACCCCGGCCGGAGGCAATGAGCTCCGGTCCAAAAAAAATCCCGACAGAAAAATGCTTGTCGTGATCGAGACCGGATTCACGGAGCACTTTGTAGGCGGGAGTCACCGAAAAATACTCCTGCGCCTTCTCCTGCACCAGGCTCTTGGCATCGCGCCAGAGCTTCTTCGCGACAATCTCCTCCGTCTTCGAGAGAAGCGTCTGTTCGACAAATTTCTCCGCCGTCCCGTAGCCCCGATCAAGATAAACCGCCCCGATGTAGGCTTCATAAGTATTGGCGAGAATATACACTCTGGCTTTGCCGCCGTCTTTCGCTTCGCCTTTGGAGAGGAGGAGATACTCATTCATCCCGATCTCTCCCGCAGCTTCGGAGATAATCATTGCATTGACCAAAGCGCTCCGGATGGCGGTCAATTCCCCTTCGGTGTAATTCGGGAATTTCTCAAAGAGATACGTGGTGACAATAAGTTCCAGGACCGCGTCGCCCAAAAATTCCAGCCGTTCATTGTGCGAAAGTCCGACCTTCGGATTTTCGTTGATATAAGAACGGTGAATAAATGCCTGCTTCAGCAGATTTTTATTTTTGAAAACTATTTTTGTCTTTTTTTCGAAATCTGAAAAGTTTATCATGATTTTTTCGCTTCGCCCGTAGCATCGCCCGTAGGTCTACTGCCGAGGGGGCTATGGCCGAGGGAAATAATTTCCACTGCTTTGGCCACCAGGGGGATAATGTCGCTGTAAATTCGAAGTTCCGGGATTTCCGAAGGGAGAAACCACCTTGCCCCGTCCAGCCCGCCGGAAGGGGCAAGCACCAGCTCCTTATAATCGCTCTCCGCCAGATAATACGCCACTTTTTTCAAGGTTTTCCCTTTCTCCGGATGTGAAGCCACATATTCATTTTCACCCAACTCTTCTTTAATCCTGATAGCCAGTCCGATTTCTTCTTTGATTCTTTTCTTGGTGCCATCTTCCGCGCTCTCCCCCTCCTCGATGTGCCCCTTGGAAAGCGTCCAGTAGCCAAAGACATCATGAACAAAGGCAAAATAATAGTCGCTGGCGCGCTTGGCGTAAATTACCGCTCCGCCAAATCTTTCCACCGGCAACTTGGAAATGTCCGTCGGCTCGCCTTTTTTTCTTTTGCTGGTTTCGTCCTTGCCCGGTTCACCGATTTCCTTGTAAACCGCGCCCAAGACACCGTTTACGAACTTGCCGGAATTTTCTCCGCCAAAAGTTTTCGCCAATTCGATCGCTTCATTGATCGCCACTTTTGGCGGCACCTGACTTCGATCGCCGAAAAGTAACTCGGTCAGGCCGATCCGAAGGACATTCCGATCAACCAGCGAGATTTTATTGAGTGGCCATTCCGGGGCAGCTTTCTCGATAATTTCGTCGACGGCTTTGCGTTTCTTCAAAATTTGGTCGGAGAGAGTATAAACGAACGCATTCTCTTCGAGTCCGGGAGCGAATTCTTCGAGATTATGATTCAGGGCCCTCTTCATGTCAAAGTTCTTGCCGCCATTAAAGTCCCACTCGAAAAGCGTCTGCAATACTATTGATCTGGAAAGGTGCCTGTTCGCCATTTGTACTAATTACGTCTTTGCCTTCTTGGCCTTTTCTCTCTTTTGCTTTTTCTCCGTTTGTTTAACCAAATCCAATACTTTCATGCCGCGATAGTAACCGCAATTTGCGCAAATCGTATGCGAACGCACCGGCTCCGCGCAATTTCCGCATTTCGAGAGTTTCATGCCGACCAGGGCGTGGTGCGCTCGGCGATTCTTGGTATGCGATTTTGTGCTTCTCATTCGGACAACCATAGTCTTTTTATCCTAGCACAGAAATGTACAATTGCAAATAAAAATGTGATATTATAAGGCTTATGAAGAAAGAGGCGGATTTGGCGAACTTACGACATTCTCTGGCTCATCTGCTGGCGGCCGCGGTACTGGAACTTTACCCCGGAACTAAAAATACTATCGGGCCGGCGATTGAAGACGGCTTTTATTATGACTTTGAGTTCGGCTCCCCTATTTCCGACAAAGACCTGCCGAAAATAGAGAAGAAAATGAAGGAGATTTTGAAGAAATGGGATAAGTTCTCTCATGAAGAAAAAAACGAAAAAGAGGCAAGAAATTTTTTCAAAGACAATGCTTACAAATTGGAACTGATAGACGAAATAAAAGAGAAAAAAGAAAATATAACCTTTTATGCCTGCGGTGAATTTGTCGACTTGTGTCGAGGCGGGCACGTAGAAAGTCCGAGTAAGGAAATCAATCCCGACGCTTTCAAACTCGACCGCATCGCCGGTGCGTACTGGCGAGGAGACGAGAAAAACAAAATGCTGACGCGTATCTATGGATTAGCTTTTGAAACTAAAGCGGAGCTCGAGGCATACACTAAACAAAGAGAGGAAGCGGAGAAAAGGGATCATAAGAAATTGGGCAAAGAGCTCGACTTGTTTACCTTCTCGGATTTAGTGGGAGCGGGATTACCTCTTTGGACACCCAAGGGGACGCTTATGCGCCACCTGCTGGATGATTACGTCTGGAACTTGCGTAAGGCCTACGGCTACGAGCGAGTTGAGATTCCGCACATTACCAAGAAACAACTTTATGAGACTTCCGGCCATTGGGATAAATTTCAAGACCAGTTATTTCATATTAAAACCCGCGAGGGACATGAATTTGTCCTGAAGCCCATGAATTGTCCACACCATACGCAAATTTTTGCCCGGCGCCCGCATAGCTATCGAGATATGCCGCAGCGCTACGCCAATACCACGATGCAGTATCGCGACGAGCAATCAGGCGAACTGTCCGGGCTCTCCCGAGTTCGTTCGATTTCGATTGATGACGCACACGTATTTTGTCGAAATGATCAGATTGAAAGAGAAATCGGAAACATTTGGAATATCGTTGATGAGTTTTACGGAGTCTTCGGTTTTGGACTTGAAGTTCGATTATCTCTACGCGATCCAAAAACTCCGGAGAAGTATCTGGGTCTCCCAGAATATTGGGAAAAAGCAGAAAAAATACTAAGAGATATAGCTAAAAAACGGAAAGTGAAAACAATCGAGGGAATTGGGGAGGCGGCTTTCTACGGACCAAAAATTGATTTCATTGCCAAGGATTCGCTGGGGCGCGAATGGCAAGTGGCGACGATTCAGCTTGATTTCAATCAACCGAAACGTTTCGGCTTATATTTTACTACCGAAAAAGGCACTCAAGAATTAGTTATTATGATTCATGCGGCAATTATGGGATCGCTTGAACGTTTTATGAGTATTTTAATTGAGCACTATGCCGGAGCTTTCCCTTTATGGCTCTCGCCGGTGCAGGTGCGGGTGCTTCCGATCGGAGAGGCGCATTTGGAGTATAGCCGGGAAATTTTTGAGGCACTTAAAAATGAAAATATCAGAGTTGAACTCGACGAGAGTAACGAAACGCTCGGCAAAAAAATCCGCAATGGAAAAACCGAAAAAATTCCCTACCTCGTCGTCCTCGGCGACAAAGAAAAAGAGTCGAAGACCCTCACCGCCGAAGGCCGCACGGAGAAACTTGAAAACATTTCTCTTGAAAAACTCATCGCGAGACTAAAGGAAGAAATCAAAAATAAGAAATAATTAAATATCGATTTCGGCGAGTTTGGCGTTCGATTGAATGAAGGATTTGCGCGGCGGGACTTCCGAGCCCATCAGGATGTCAAAAATCTTGTTCGCTTCTTCCGCGTCTTCGATATCAACTTTTTTCAAGATTCTCCGCGCTGGATCCATCGTCGTCTCCCAAAGCTCCTCCGGGTTCATCTCACCCAAACCTTTGAATCGCTGAATGTGAACTCGATTGGGTTTTAGGTTTGAGTTGCTAGTTTCTGGTTCGGGAACTTCTTCGCCAGTCAAAGCTTCAGCATCGGCGGGCTGTATCTCGCTTACCTCCCCTTTGCCCACAATTTTCATTCTCTCCTCATCCGAATACGCGTAAAAAATTTCTTTCCCCTTTTTAATTTTGTAGAGCGGAGGTTTGGCGATATAAATATACCCCTGTTCGATTATTTGTTTAAAGTATCGATAAAAAAGCGTAAGTAATAGCGTACGAATGTGCGAACCGTCCACATCCGCATCGGTGGCGATGATAATTTTATGATATCGAATCTTGGAAGTATCAAAACCCTCCCCGATCGAAGTTCCCATCGCGATTACCAGCGCCCGTACTTCCTTGGAAGCGAGCATTTTGTCGATGCGCGCTCTCTCGACATTCAAGATTTTTCCCCGAAGCGGAAGAATTGCCTGCGTCCTGCGATCCCTACCCTGCTTGGCCGAGCCGCCGGCCGAATCCCCCTCGACTAAAAATAATTCCGATTCGGCCGGGTCCTTGCTCTGGCAATCGGCGAGTTTTCCCGGGAGGGTCATACCCTCAAGCGCGCCCTTCCGAAGCACCGAATCTTTGGCCGCTTTCGCCGCCTTGCGGGCCTTGAGCGCTAGAATTGATTTATTGATGATAGCTTTAGCGTTATCCGGATTTTCTTCCAAGAACGCGGAAAATGCTTCTCCAAAGACGGTAGCCACCGCGCCTTGGGCTTCCATGCTCCCAAGCTTGGCTTTGGTCTGTCCTTCGAACTGAATCTCGCGCAGTTTGACTGAAATAACGGCGGTGAGTCCTTCGAGGACATCTTCCCCGGTGAAACCGCCCTCGGATTCTTTCATCGCTTCATTTTTCTTGGCGTAAGTATTGAGAGTTCTGGTAAGCGCGGTCTTAAAGCCGGTCACGTGCGTCCCGCCCTCCCCGGTGTAAATATTATTAGCAAAAGGGATAATGCGATCAACGATGTCATCCACATATTGAAGTGCGATCTCGACATCTACGTCGTCCCTTGCCCCGCCCCCCGGCGAGGTAAATTCTTTTCGAACATAAAAAATGTTGTCCTGAACCGGCTTCTGCAGCTTATTGTAATATTTAACCAGCGACACCAGCCCGCCCTCGAAATAGAAAGAAAGTGAAGGAAGTTCGAGATCCAGGTCGCGGAAATAAAAAATGTCTTCGTCGCTCATGCCTTTCCCGTCCCAACCGCGCGCGTCGATAAGAGTTATCCGGAGTCCTTTCACTAAATATGCCTGCTGGCGTACGTGGCTAACGATTGTATTCCAATCAAACTTTATATCTTTAAAAACTTGCGAGTCCGGTTCAAAAGTAATAATCGTGCCACTAAGTTTCGACGGACCGGTTTTTTTAACTTTTGATTTTTTCTCTCCGCGGGAGTACTCCTGCACGAATTCTCCGCCATCTTTATGGACCACCGCCCGGAAAGAAATCGATAAGGCGTTCACCACCGAGGCGCCGACGCCGTGGAGGCCGCCGGAAACTTTGTAACCTTCCCCGCCAAACTTTCCGCCGGCGTGAAGAGTGGTCATTACCGTCTCCAGCGCCGAGACTTTTGTTTTTTTGTGGATATCAACCGGAATCCCCCGGCCGTTGTCGGCGATCCGAATGCGGTTCTCCGGAAGGAGCGCTACTTCGATATTGTCGCAGAATCCGCCCATCGCTTCATCGCGAGAATTGTCAAAAATTTCCCAGACCAAATGATGAAGCCCGTCCGGGCCGGTTGTGCCGATGTACATGCCAGGCCTGCGCCGGACGGGTTCCAGGCCTTCTAAAACAGATATGTCCGAGGCGTCATAATGATGTCCGGAACCATTTTTTTCCTTCTTTTCTTTAGCCATTTATAATTCTATTTTATCAAAAAAATGCAGAGTTTGCAAGTGTTTTTTATGTATTAAAAAAGAGAAATAGCTTATTAAAATGCAAATGGAGGTGATCTTTCAATGAATGACCACCTCCTGTCTTTTTTCTCTCTTTGCTACTTCACTTCACCCTTAGCGACTACGTGTAGTCACATCGCTGAAGGGGACACCACTCGGCTTATTAGCCGGTATCGCTTGGGGGTATGGATTCTGCGGGTGGGAACTGCGCGCTCATGTTCTCGCCGTGAGCGGCGGGCTGGGATTGCTGTCGCGCGAGCCGAACTTGCGCTCGCCACGGGATCTGTTGCTGTCGGGGGTAGGGATCCTCGAGTGGGCCTCTAAAGCCCATCGTACCTTCATCGAATCCAGGGATCATTGCTTGATACCTCCACAGGTGGTGGTGCTTTGAGGGAATAGCTTCGGGGCCATTCCCGGTGGGGGAAGAACAAGCTCAGCCGATTCCGAGGGGTTCCTCGTCCTCGGGTTCCTGCGCCTCGACTTTCTCAAGGTCGGGGATTAGGGGTGGAACTGGATGCTGCTCCCCGGTCGTAAAAAGCGGACCGGGTTCGTGGCACCCTCCTCTTGGAAACACCCTACTGGGGTGCCTCAAGAAAGTGGGTTCAAGGTGATCCATAGCGAACCTCCGGGTTTGGGTGAGCCTACAAATAGAATTATAGCACATTTGTCAAGAAATTCAATAAATTGTGGAAAACCCCCGAACCAGAGTAATCTCGGTACGGGGCATGCTTTACTTTTTCCCACCTTCTCTTTAAACTGAATAAATGTCCTACATCGAAATATCTTCCACCGAAGAGGAAGCAATCAAACAAAAATTGGAGTCCAGGTCGGACCCGGAGGCCGCCCGCATCCGGCGATACCTTGCCATGCCGGATCTCTCTCGCACGCCGGGGAGTCCCATAAAAGAAGTCGTGGACCGAGCAAGCGCGGTGCCCTCTCTTCAAGGATTCGATAACATTAAAATCCCGGAAATTGTCCCAACTCACATACTTTTTGATCTTTTCAACATGCCGCCCGAACATCCGGCTCGGAGCCCTTCGGATACTTACTATCTTGATGAAAAACATGTTCTTAGGACGCACGATACCGTCTTTTGGTATTACTACTTGAATCACCCCGAAATTAAAAAAAAGATTGAGAGAAAAGAAACTCTCGGCGCCATCTGCTACGGCAAGGTCTATCGCAAAGACGAGATTGACCGGAGTCATATGAACGTTTTTCACCAGTTCGGGGGATGGCTCATCGCTCCCGATGAAAAAAAGACAATTGTTCCGGAAGATCTTAAAAGAGCGCTAACCGAGGTTGCGACAAACATTTTCGGCAATATAAATTTCCGCTTCTACGATCATAATTTCCCTTACACCGACCCCAGCTACGAAATGGAGGCGGAAATCGGCGGCCAGTGGACAGAAATGGTGGGCTCCGGAATGGTAAGAAAGAGCGTCCTGGCGGAACTGGGACTTACCGGCTACAACGGCTGGGCCTTCGGGTTTGGACTTGAGCGGCTGGCGATGGCAAGCATGGAACTTCCAGATATCCGCCTTCTTTGGTCAGAAGACCCCCGAGTAAAACGCCAACTCAAGCTTGGACAAAAATTTCAAGAAGTGAGCAGATACCCTGCGATCGTGCGTGACATTTCCTTCGTGATCAAAGCTGATTTCGTCCCAAATGATTACTTCGACTTTGTTCGGGAGATTGCCCCTGGCCTGATCGAGGAAGTAGCTCTTCTCGATAAATATGAAAACGAGGAAAAATTCGGATCCGGAAAGATAAGTTACGCTTACCGGATAACCTATCGCTCCCTAGAGCGAACTCTTACTGGAGAAGAAATTGATTCTTTACACAAACGCCTTGAGGCTGAAACAGAGAAAGTTTTCGGCGGAAAGGTGCGCTAAGAGCTACTCATAAATTTTTGATAACTTGCAATACTGACATTCAGTATTTTTGCCGTAAGAATTAAAATGACATTCCCGCTTTGTCCACTCCCCGCTTTTTACCAGTCTGTCGTAGTCCCGGATATCCTTCTTGAGTAGCTCGGTCTCCTCAAGGGTTATTGCCCGATTATAAATGGTCTCTTTGGGATTTTTCGCTTCCAGAAACTCCAGCCGGCTTTCCCGCGCATCGGTTTGCCATTGCGGACTTTCGTGCAAAAGATAAGAATACATCGCTAGCTGTCGTAAGTTGCCGCTCATTCTCCCTTCCTCATCGAGCTTTTCAATGTCATATTTCTTTCTGACGCTTCCCGTTTTAAAGTCGGTAACGCGAACTTCCTTGGAAGCCAAATTCTCGATCAGGTCGATTTTGCCGTAAATTTTTAAGTGCGGAAAATTTTTGTCTTTGATGGAAAGACTCTCCTCCGTTTTGCGATTTAGTTTAATCTCCGGCAAGCGGTTTTTTGTCCAGACTAAAACAATTTTTAACGCTTCTTTTTCCATCCGTGCTCGCGTTCTCTCATCGCCATATTTTATTTTTGACACCTTTTCCCAAATGATAGTTTTTAGATCTTCCGCGGTCGGAACATTTTTCATTTTTAAAATCGTATCTATCGAGGCATGCGCGACATTGCCGAATTCAAGGGTCTCGGCTGGTGGGGTCGGCAACTGGAGCAAGTTATTAAAATACCATTTCCAGGGGCACTCAAAGAAATTATTCAGCAGTGAGGCAGAAACATATCTGTCGGTATATTTTTTTGTTACCAACTTTGTTAAATTCGGGAGAATATTATTTTTTTGCTCTTCCACCTTTTCTTCTGCTTTCTCTATTTTTCCTATTTTTCTTTTTTCAAAAATCACCGCTTTCTGCGGGATCCCGCCATCGGCGGTGACTTCTTTTGGCAGATCGGCAATTATTCTGGCAATAATCTGCTCTCCACCCTTATGTGATTCCAGCGCGTAGGAAAGTGTGCAAAACCTTTTAGCCCGGGTTATGGCAACGTATAGTTTACGTTTTACGGCATCGATATCTCTCTCTTCTATTTTCTCGGCAATGCTCTCCGGCAGGGTAAAACTAATTTTTTTACCCCCAGTTAATGACTTTTCATCCATGTGAGCGATCCACACGTAATCGAACTCTAGGCCCTTCGAAGAGTGCATGGTAAGGACTTTTATACCTTCTTTTGCCTTGCCCCCAAGCGGAATGGTTTCGCCGTAAGATTCGAGTTTCTCCAGATAGGAAACGAAGTCGCGAAGATTCATCTCCGGCTTTTTCTCCAATAGGGCCAGGAGGGTCTCGGCGATTTCTTCCCCAGAAACAAGTTTGCTCTCTTGCCTATGGTTGCCAAATAATTCCCGGCCGACTGTCTGAATGACAGATTTCAGATCATTCCGCTCAGAATCTTTTTTCCACTTGGCTAATTTTAATATCCACTTTTCCACTGCTCCGCCGTCAAAAAGAGTCTGCGGGCTACTTAAAAGAGCATCAAGGGAAAACCCGCGCATATTCTGCTCGGCAATAAATTTGTGCGCCTCCAGCGGTTTGATGTCGGAAAATTCATCAAAAAAAGAAAGCGCCAGCGCCGGGATATCGCCAAACCCGATTATCTGCAAAACTCGCAAGAACGCTCCGGTTTCCTTTTGGTCGAAAAGGCTAAGCGCTTCAGAAGAAACCGGCAATCTTTCGGCGTAGAGTATCTCGAGTGCGTCTCTCGCCTGAGCGTTTTTCGGCACCAGTACTGCGCAATCGTTGAAATTTATTTTATCTTTCCCGCCCGAGGCGGGTCCGCCTTTGGCGGATATATCAAGCGCGGCCGCGAGGATCTCTGCCCTAGAGTTTTGTGCTTCTATAAGCTTGATCGGATGATGCTCCCGACTCTGGCTTACGAGTTTTTGGTCTGACATTAAACTTGGAAGCAAGGCGTGAGCGGCGTCTAATATAATTTGCGTGGACCGGTAATTTTCTATAAGTGGTATTAGCAAGGCGCCCGGAAAAGTCTTTATAAAACCTCTAAAGTGATCAATCGACGCCCCACTGAATCCATAGATGAGCTGTCGGTCATCGCCTACTACAAAAATGTTGGGTTGCTCCACTTCGCTCCAAACCTTCTCTAGAAATTCATTCTGCACGCGTGAAGAATCTTGGTGTTCGTCTATTAAAACGTACAAATATCTTTCCCGTATTTCCGACAGCGCTTCTTTCGAAGTTTCAACGATCTTTACCAAATTTTCCAGAACGTCGTCATAATCTAGGATGTTTTTTTCTTTCTTGGCCTGCTCGTAAAATTCCATAAATTTTGCTGTTTCCTTACTTTTCTCCAAACCTTCCATTCGCCTTTGCACTTCTTTCTTGAGCTCCCCTTTGCTCTCACCCCTGGTAGAAATGCTATCTTCGTTTTCGATTAAAGACGTCATCTCCCGTTCCAGGGCGGAG
>Ga0209542_10016487_pt1 | contig 12257 bp, 10 predicted proteins | sample RifCSPhighO2_01_FD_184028 | JGI IMG/M metagenome (GOLD analysis project Ga0209542, IMG submission 184028) | Soil microbial communities from Rifle, Colorado - Rifle CSP2_plank highO2_0.1 (SPAdes) (version 2) | ecosystem: Environmental > Terrestrial > Deep subsurface > Rock core/Sediment ...
AACTCAATGAACTTCGCCACGACGAGACAAGTCTCGTCGTCTGCCCCCACCCCATCGCAATTCCATTCTATTTTAGTTTGGCGGGAAGATTTTTTAATTTGGTATGGGCGATGGGGTGGGGGTAGATATTAGTATAACCTATCTTGGGTTATCCTGCAATAGGTTATACACTTAACATCTATGGCAAAATCAATTTACACAAACGAATATAGAAATGTTGTAAAAAAGCTTCAGGATGCTCGAAAAGAAGCAGGTTTTACACAAATTGATGTTGCGCAGAAACTTAAAAAACCTCAATCTTATGTTTCCAAAATTGAAAGAGGCGAAAGACGGATTGATATAGCAGAACTTTCAATTTTGGCGAAAATTTATAAAAAGGATGTTTCTTTCTTTGTAAAATAATATGGAAAAAATAACTAAGCAATTTTATTTGGAGTTGGGTATTTTGGAAAAAGATATTTTGGCTATCAATCAAGAAATGGCACTTCCTGTTGGTGTCAAACTAAGTCCATTTGCTAGATCTCGTCGCATAGAAATAACAGCAGAAGCGATAGGATGGCCAAAAGGTAAGAGCCAGGAAAAAAGAAAAATCACCGAAATTTATAAAGCGGACGATTTTGTTGTAGCTGTTGGTAAGCCTGGAAAAGAAGCTGCATTAGATTTCAAACGGAAACACTATATAACAGGTGTGATAACAAACAACAAGAACGATATGAACCCTTTTGTTATGAAAAATGGTAAAAAGGTTGGTGATGATTTAACTTTTGAAGCAATGTTTGAGCAAATTGAACATCTTATGCACGCTGACATGTTTGGGTTAGAGCTTTTGGGTATGCTTATTTTTAGAATGGCTTTTATGTTAGATCATCAGAAAGATGTTCAAGGAAATTGGCGATATATTCCACCGAGTCAATCTATGCTTGTATTAAATAAACGCTTACCAAGAGTTGGTGATGTTTCGGCAGAAGTGTTTTTGTATTTTTTAGATGTCTTGGCTCTTAATGAAGATGTTAAAGTTCATACCTTAGGTCACGAGAATGCAAAACATGACTATGGACGCATAAACACTTTACTTACTTTTGCTCATTTAATATCAGTATTATTAAATAGACGATCTCTCGCAAAATTTGCAGGTAATTTTGCTCGACCTCCCTCTGGAATGGCTCCAATGCCTAAGATTAAAGGTATATTTGAAACTTTCCCTCTTTTATCTCCTGACTTTTTAATACCTTAATTTCGTTTTCGTCCTCGAATTAATTTATATTTTTCATCAATATAACCGTTAGTTAAACGGTCATTTATTATGTCGCAATATTTTTTATCAATTTCAGCAGATATAAATTGCCGATTCAAATTTTTACATACATCTATTTCTGCACCACTACCACCAAAGAGCGCAAAAACTATATCTTTTGGTTTTGTTGAAGCCTTAATTAACATTTCTGTTAATTTTTGAGGAATCTGACAAGCGTGATATGTCTTTTCTTTGCTAACATTTTTAACGAGATTAAATTCAAACCAGGTATAAGGCATTCTACCTTTTGACCCATTCGCTAAATTCTGTCGGATTCTCTTGTCTGTTGGATTTTTGTAAGGAAGCGCAACATCATCTTTGAAAAATTTATTATCAGCATTTTTTCTTACATGTAAAATACTTCTGTGCGCTGTTGTGAATCTTTTTGGTGTATGACCAACATTCGTATTATAAACCCAAACATATTCATGTGTATTAGGAAAATATAAATCTAGATATTTAACACGAAGGTGTGCATTTTGTTGAGGATAATTCATCATAAAAAGATTGCCGTCATTTTTAAGCACCCGCATTGATTCTCTGGTAAGTTCTATATACCAGTTTATATAATCCTCGAATTTTTTTGTATAATTATTGTCACCATATTTAATACCGACGTTATAATCCGGATCTCCAAAAATCATATCTACACTATTATCTGGTAAATCCTTTAAGACATGCATTACATCTCCGTTATAAACTTTATTTAGATAATCTGATATTTTGCCTTGCTGTTGAGTATTTTTTTTCACCGGCAAAACAAAATCTTGAGCTGGTTGCTCTGTTTCATTTGTTCTCACTACATCAAGTAAAACACCTTGTAAAGCAAATTCTTGTCCGTGTTTAATTATAATCGGCTTGTAATTTTTGTTTGCTGGTTGTAAACGAATTTGTCCTTTTTCTTTATAAAATGTTTTAAGGGTTGCTTCATTCCCATTTAATAGTGCAACTACCTTATCACCATTTTCAGCAATATTTTGTTTATTTATTAAAATTGTGTCTCCATCATTTACACCCTCGTCAATCATACTATCTCCTTGCACTCGGAGAGCGTACACTTCACCTGATTTTGGGAGTCTGCTTTTTGGAATAGCAATAGTTTCTCTGTTCTCAATTACTTCAATTGGTTCACCAGCCGCTATTATCCCCCAAAAAGGAATTTTTACCATTGTCTCGTGACCCCGAGGAACGACAGAACGAGGCTGATTGCGTTCTTTATTAAGTTGACCTGCTTCTTTTAATTTCTTGATGTAATAGTGAGCAGTGGAAACAGAAGCAAGGTTGAATTTTTCCTTTATCTCATCAAGAGAAGGGGCGTAATCATTCTTAACATGATATTCTTTCACGAAATCAAAGACTTGCCTTTGCTTTTTTGTAATCATAATGCTATTATAGAAAGTAATTAGAAAGTATGCAACAGTCGGTTATCCACAGAACTGGTTTAATAAGAATGGTCGTTACTACTTCTAAGATTTTATTTATAAAAAATTAAAAATGTTAATATATAGGAAATAGAATAATATGTCAAAAGAACAAGAACAAGAAATAAATAAATGGGATGAACCATCAGAAAATGACTTATTTGGTCGCGAAGCATTTGTAGATACAATCTCAAAAACTATACTTTCTTCAAAAGAAGGTATTAATTTTGGAATTTCAGCAAAATGGGGTGAAGGTAAATCATCAATTTTGAAACAACTCAAACCAAAATTAGAAGCAAATAATTTTAAAGTTCTTAATTTTGAACCATGGAAATATACACAAGATCAGACCTCAGTTAAAAGAAAGTTTTTAATAGATATATATAAACAACTTGGAAAAGATCTAGATGAAATTTTACTTTATACAGAAAAGGAAAAAGAAGAAGAACTTACTTCAAAAGAACAAAATCAGAAATTATTTCAATATGGAGTTCGTTTTATTACTTACTTTATCTTTTCTTTAGGGCTACTCTGGTTTTTTGTCGCAGTCTGGCACGCTCTTGTTGATTCCACCATTTCTATCTCTAAAACTCTTTTAGAGATTCTAGTCGTACCTGCTCTTGCTGGGTTAATTCCTTTCTTTCAAAAAATCTCAGAAATTAAAATTAAGCAAATTATTCCAAAGATAGAATCAGCGGAGCAATTTGAAGATCTATTTAAAACTGCCATTGACGAAGTAATGGAAAAAGAAAAGGAACTTAAAAAAGTAATTATTTTCATTGATGACCTAGACAGATGTAATCATAAAGAAGTTGAACAAGTATTAACTGCTTTATTTACTTTCTTTAACAACAAAAAAGTTACCTATGTTATTACCGCAGACCACACAGTAATTAGAAGATATATCGCTAATTTTCTACACCTAGAAGATGAGGTTGATTCAAAAGGGCAAATTGATTTTATTAAAACAAATGAATTTAGGCAAAAAGCCGCTACAGAATATTTAAAGAAAATATTTCAGATTAATTTTATTTTACCTGATATATCTAGTGATTTATTAGAGCCTTGGATCAAGAATTTAATTGCAGTTAATCCTGTCATAGAGGAAAAGAACTCATATGCCAAACAATATTTAGTAAATCTTATAATGACTAACTTTGATCATAATCCAAGAAAAATCAAACATTTTATGCGCGCCTTGGTTTTTCAACTTGATGCAGTGATTAAAAAAATTTCTCAGTTGCCAACTATTGATTCTGCTGAAAAGGATAACCTAAAAAAAATACAAGAATCTCCGGAATTACTAGCAAAAGTATTAATAATCCAGGATAGATTTCCTGATTTTTATGAAAAATTAAAAAAGGAACCAAGATTGTTACAAAAACACGAAGAGGGTTTAGTGGATCCGGATACGGATTTACAAAACCTCATAGCTCAAGAACCTAAATTCTTTAATTCTGCTACTAGGGTTGGTTCTCTAAAAACTATCGACCCATATTATTTTATATACTTCTCTGGAGCAACTGGTTACGACGAAAGTAAGGGAGTTGACCCTGCAGAAGTAAAAGCTTTTGCCAGAAAGGGTGATTTTAATGGATTGGAAAAAATAATTGGAGGTTTAACAGATGTGCCGAGAAATATCCAGATTGAAAGTATAAAATCAGAACTTAGTTCTCCTCAAGTTCTACCTCCTGAGAAAGTTAATATTATTAGAAGCCTTTTCCATGTCATTGGACTTTTAGAAGAACAAAGTCTTCGACTTTCAAAACTTAAAGAATTCTTAAATCTAAAAGGTTCTTATCCAACTGAATTTAGTGCCTTGCAATCTGTAGATTTTGAAAGTTTTTTATCTGTTGTTGATAAGGAAATTTCTAATCAACTACTTACTGAACAACCATTCTCTGATGCAAATATGCAAAATCAAATATTAAATGCATTTATCTCCAAACAAGAAGCTGTAACAAATACAGAGGTTACGGATGTATTTTTGGAATCAATAGCTAATGGTTTGAAAAAACATGAGGATAGGTTTCTTGATTTAATAAAACGCATCAACCTTAATAATTTTAAGAATTCGAATAGCATCCAAGATGCTTTATTGGAAACATCTAAAAATGCCCCAGAACCTTTACGGCAAAATATTTTTAATACTATAATTGATTTTAAGGTAAATTTTTCAAATGAGCGACAAAAGCAATTTGAGGCAAATTTAAGTGAAATTATTGAAAATAACTCTATTGGAGAAGTTATCGCAATGCTTGGAAATATTCCCACAAAAATAAATAAAACTAATTTTGATTTCTCTAAATTTATACCCCCAGTTAAGAAAAGAATTTCTACTTTAAATAATAGCGAGCTGGAGCAATTGGTAAATATATTAATCCATCCCGCAGTAAAAGATGAAATTGGTTCAAAAAATATGGAACAAATATTTGCTTCTCTTGTTGAAGTTGTTGACGATGGTGACCCAGCCCGACGTTCCTATGTTAGAGGTAAACTTCCAAACATTATTTCTTATACAGAAAATAAATCTGGTCTACTGAAACAAATAGTTCAATCTATTAGCAAAGGAACAATAGCCGAGAGTAGTCAAACTTTAAGTGTTGTACAAGGAATGAGTGATTTTTGGAATGCAAATCCTGAATTAAAGAAAGAATTTGCAAAGGAATTAAAGACAGGCGCTAATAAAGCAACAGAAAAAGAAGTAAAGGAAGTGATGATTAAGAGTTCAAATGAACTTATCCCGCCACCAGAACCTAAAAGTAAAAAGAATTAATCTATGCCTTCTGACGACCCAAACACAACCCAAAACCAAGATTCCACAGAAAACTCTATTCCAGCAAGCCCCCAAGAGCCCATAGTTGATGCACCTATTCCACCCATAGATTCCGAGTCCGGCGAAGCACCTCCTGAGGTCCTAGAAAGCTCACCGAACGACTTTTCAGCGAAAAGTAATGATATACCACCTCTAAATTCTACCCCTACAGAAGCAGAGAACGAGCAAAAAACTGAAGAAAAACAAGCTAAAAATAACCCTATCCCCGAGCCAGTTTCTGAGCCCGTGGAAGCCTCTGAACCCGAAACGGCTCAAATGGAAAGAAATGAGCCGTTAGGCGAATCTTCCCAAGTACAAACCCAAGCTCCCAAAAATTCAGTTCGTGAGATTCTAGCTAAAGCGCAATTTGCAATTCAGTTTAGAAAAAGAAAAAAGTTAGACAAGATCATGGCTTTGTTTTTGCAACACTCTAAAATCACAAACGACGAAGTCGAGAAATTTCTTCATGTGTCTGATGCGACAGCAACTCGGTATTTATCGCAACTAGAAAAGGAAGGAAAAATAAAACAAAGCGGGAAAACTGGGAAAGGAGTTTCGTATTCTAGAATCTAGGGAGTGAGTCTCTCGTGCACGCACGGGTGGGTAGAGTTTGCGTAATCGCAAACTCGGGGCAAGCACGAGTGCATTGCGCCTTCGGGAATTTCCGCTAGGGTGTCTGGGCTAAAGACGAGCGCCTGTGTGATATAAAATACTAAAATCTAAAAGCGAAAGCGACACCACAGAAGATAAATTGAAAAACCTGAGAGGGGTTTGTGCGGTCGGGTGGGGTGAAGCCCTGTTCCGCTCTGCGGAATGCTCCCGCAGGGAGCACGAACCGAGACAACGCACTGGGGAGAGGAGAATCCTCTCCCCAACTAGAAATGGGAACGGCTCAATTCTTCCCATTTGAGCCGTTCCCATACCTAGAACTGGCGCTCGTAGCCCTAATATACTCTCATACAACAAAGAAGTTGTATCATGATTTCTGGACGCGAAGTCAAATTTGTAGCCCTACGCCTCGAGCGTCTCCGCTAGAATACTTCGCGTCTAGAGATCAGAGTAAAAAAGTCACTAACGGGTTACACCATCGAGTGTCAATAACCAATTAGGCTACTTCCCACACTCTGTACATTATCAATTAATTTTAATTTGTATGAATACATCACTTGTTTCAAGTATTGGTATCGATGTTTCAAAATCAAGCCTCTCGTTTGCAACGCTCCGAGCTGACCACTCGGCTGTCGTGAAGTCGTGCGCAAACAACGAAGACGGTATTGATTCGATGCTCGCATTTTTTAAAGAATACAAAACGGATACCGGTGTTCCTTGCGTCATTGAATCCACTGGGGACTACCATGTAAAGTGCGCGCTCATGGTAACGGACGCAGGCTTTAAGGTCAACGTCATCAATCCGCTCATTACTAAACAGTATCAGCGAGCGTCAGTACGCAACAACAAAGACGACACCGTTGACGCGGTCAGGTTGGCTCGGATCGGACTCTTGGAGCCGAACCTAATGCGGTTTAAAGCCACTAAACAAAGCCTGGCGCTTAAAAAGGTGGTGGCATCTGTCGGCAAGCTCGACCACTACAAGCAAGAACTCAAGGCCCACACAAAGCAACTCAAAGAAGCAGGAGTGTTGCTTGGTGTGAAGGTCAATCTTTCTCATTTAGAAAAAGCAATCACCTCGATTGAAAAACAGATTGATCAATTTGAAACATACATCCATGACCATGCGCCGAAGGAAGCGATTGAAATCTCAAACGGAGTGCGGGGTGTTTCTCAAACGAGCGTTGCGAAAATTCTTTCACTACTTGATGGACATGAGTTCACAGATAAACACAAGCTCGTTGCCTTTACCGGCCTCGATGTGGCCGCGAGAAGAAGCGGCTCGTGGAAAGGCAGAGAAAGAATATCAAAGCGAGGAAACCCGCACTTTCGAAAAATTCTGTTTCAAATGGCATGGGGGTTAAAACAGCACAATGCAATGTATCGAGAGTATTACCAAAGAATGCGAGAGCGGGGCAAACATTACTTCACCTGCCTCATTGCTGTTGCCAGAAAATTCCTGCGATTTCTTTTCGCCTATGTGTGGAAAAAGTCCATCTCTTTTTCTTGACTTTTTCTTCTAACGGGTCTAGCGGAAATTCCCGAGGCGGATGCCGAGGGTGTATTCCTTTAGACTAGACAACCTATATGATATGATGAACGAAGGCACGGATTGAGTTTGCATTTTGTTTTCGCCGTTTCTTCTTTGAAGAAACCTGACCGAGCCCCATCGCCCATACCAAATTAAAAAATCTTCCCGCCAAACTAAAATAGAATGGAATTGCGATGGGGTGGGGGCAGACGACGAGACTTGTCTCGTCGTGGCGAAGTTCATTGAGTTACCACATTAGTAGAGCGTAATAGGAAAATTAGAAAAATAATAGTCGTCGAGCGTAAGATTAGCTTTCCTGTTGTTCGAAAAAAGTTCGTGCAAAGGTTAGTGATACATCACAAATTCTGTGGTATAATGTACTCATGAATATATTTAAAAACTATACGTTTAGCTGGTGGCAGGTGGGAATTTTTAAACTTTCAGTTTTAGCTTTTGGTGTGAGTATTGGAGCTTATTGGAATTCATTCTTTAGCCAACATCTAACTCTTTGGATTGTTATAGCAGTTGTTTCAGGATTATATATTGGTTATATTTCACTTAATAAATAAACGTGATAAAGAAAAATTTTCTCATTTAAGGTACTAAAATTCTTTATCTGATTGAATAGCTGGTTCCAATTCAGTATAATTAGTTTACAAATACTTGACATAATATTGTATAATATATACAGCTGAATTTTATATTTAAATTTCTATAATTATTAACCTATCATATATGATATGCTAAGGAAACTAAAAAACTTTTTATAAGTAAACAGACCCCGGAAACCAGAGGTCGCCGAGGTCGCGTTGCGCACTTTACTATAAAAAGAACTACTGTCCTTCCCCGCCGGTATCACTCACGGCGAGGTTGTAATAGTTGTAATACCTGACACCCTTTACAACAATCTGATCGTCACGAACACGATGCCCGTGATACCGCCTGTCAAGATTGCCCCCACAAAAACGCCGAACCCAATATACGCTCTCGTAATCATGTTAATACCTCCAAAATCAGCTTACAACTTGGGGATTATTTGTCAAACTTTTATTTGATTGATAATAAAATTTTAATTTTATACAATCTTGGAACATGGACAAGATAGCTGAATTGGAAAATTTGAATACAAAATGGAAAGAGGAATGCCAGTGTGAGCTTAAGAAAACAGCCAAGCAGGCCGTACCGGGCGATGGGAGCGCAGATGCGGATATTGTATTTATCGGCGAAGCGCCGGGGAAATCGGAGGACGAACAGGGCCGTCCATTCGTAGGCGCAGCAGGAAAATTCTTGGCAGAGATGCTAGAAGCAATAAACTTGAAAAGAGAGGATGTGTACATTACTAATATTGTGAAGTATCGCCCACCGAACAATCGCGACCCCTTCCCGGAAGAAAAATCATCCTGCCGAGAGTGGCTCCTAGCAGAACTTAAAATAATTTCCCCTAAGTTAATTGTTTTCCTAGGCCGGCACGCAATGAACAATTTTTTCCCGGCGGAGCAAATTTCTAAAGCGCACGGAAAACTTTTAGTAAAAGCTTTTAATGGCATGCCCACAAAATATTTCTACGCCCTTTACCATCCCGCCGCGGCTCTCTACGACGGGTCAATGCGGGAAGTTCTGATGGCGGATTTTAAGAAAATCCCGAAGGTTCTGGAAAAAATTGGAAAGAAGGGCGATGAAAGTGTATAATCTCCAAACATGCAAAATGATATAAAGGTTGTAATCTTGGCAGCCGGTAAAGGTAAAAGAATGCAAAGTGAAAAACCCAAGGCCTTGGCGGAAATAGCCGGCAAGCCAATGCTCGCGCATCTGGGAACTTCCGTTAAAGAAGCCACCGGCACAATTCCGATAGCGGTAATCGGACATGAAGGAGAGAAGGTAAAGTCAGCTCTCGGCACCAGTTTTATTTATGTTACCCAGGAAGAGCAGTTAGGCACCGCACACGCTCTACTTTCGGCACAAGATGCTTGTGCCGGAGCAAAGAAAGTCGTGGTTCTATATGGAGACCATCCTTTTGTATCCGCTGAAACAATAAAAAAACTTTTAGAGAAAAGCAAAGAGAGCAATGCGGAAATCACGCTTGCAAGCACGGAAGTTCCAAACTTTGAAAACGAGTATAAAGTTTTTTCTAATTTTGCGAAAATTTTACGTGACAAAGAAAAAATTATCGGCATTCGTGAACAGAAGGACGCAAGCGAAGAAGAGAAAAACATTAAGGAAATAAATCCGGGATATTATGTTTTTAATACTGAATTTCTCTGGCCGAATTTGAATAAAATAAAAAACAACAATGCGCAAGGTGAGTATTACCTCACTGACCTTATACATATCGCCGCGCAAGATGGCGACAAAATTGAAGGTATAAAGATAACACCCCGCGAGGCGATGGGGGCCAACTCCAAAGAAGACCTTGAAATATTGGAGAAATTGGCTATATAATGATTCTCGGATTTTCGATTATTTCGAATACGCCTTGCTTGCCAAAAGTGAGAGAAGATCTTTCACTCTGTTTTGCCCTTCTGATTCAGTTTTTGCAGAAAGAAAAGCATTCCATGTTTCTGTAATAGATTCATCATGTATATCGGTAACGGCATTTTGTAGTTCGACTCTAGTATTGAAATCCACAGTCCCGTTTGTCCTTAAAACTTTCTCTACAAACAATTTCTGAAAAGCTAAAATCTTTTTGTTTTGAATAATAGTCGAAAGTTCATTTTGAGCTTTAACCAATTGTGATTTCTTGGACACATATTCAAGTCCCCAAACTATATTAGAAGCGAGGAGAAGGAAAATAAGTATTAATATTTTTTTATTGAATCGGTTCATCATATTTATATTATAGTATATTTATTTAATTGATAATTGTTTCCGCTTATTTTCCTCTGCGACGATCATTTATAAAATTAACTAAAAGAGCTATGCCAAAAATTATGATAATGAGCATCTTCCAGTCTACAAGGGCTTTGAACCATGATCCTTTTTCCTTCATCTCAATATTGAAATGAACTCCGGTGCCTTCTTTGACGCTAAAATTATCACCTTGGTAAGATTTATATCCTTTAGCCAGAGCCGTTATGTAATATTCGCCGAGAGGAACAAGAAACGAGTACTTTCCAGTGTTATCAGTAATCTGCGGATTGTCTTGATTGTATTTTGAAACATCCCAAAGAGACGTTGCCCCGTTTGAGATGCTCCAGATCGAAACGCGAACATTTGAAATACGAGTTTCTTCTCCATTATTTAACCTGTAGACGTATCCTTCAGGATCGACAATTGTAATCATCCGGAGTTCTTTTGATCCCTTCTCTTTATCTTTATAGTTGATAATCGTGAGCACTTCATATTCTCCTTCGACGATCGGAGCCGATATTTCTACTGTAAATATTCCGTCCTTGTCCAGATCAGTATATTCAAATGAATGAATGAGCAGTTCCTGTTCAATAATCAGTGTCTCCGAAGAGATTTGAGCTACCTCAATTTGCGCAAGAAGAGCATTGGCCACCAAAGAATTTGAAGGAATTTCCATGGCTGTCTTTTCCGCTTTACGCTTAAAGAGAAGATAGCCTTTGATGCTCGCGGTCTCGCTTTCCGGCTTTAAGGAAAAAACAATGGGCTTTCCTGCAATTGTCGCTACTTTCTGCTCTACTTCTCCATTGGAAGTTAAAACCAAGGAAGAGCCGATGGTGATAAGTCCTTGGCTTTCTTTGACTACAATTATTTCTGTTGGAAAATTACGTTTGTCAGTAATTACTGGAAGATTGATATTTACATCCCTTAGTTTTTCGAGATCCGTTATTTTTACTATTCCAAGACCTGCAAACACGCGAGCCAGTTCCGGAAATTTCTCCATTAATCTTATAATATCGCTAGGCAGTGGAGCAAGAACGAAGTTGTCTATCAAACTGTCGGATATAAGTTTCCACTCTCCTTTTAAAGATGGCTGTGGTTTTTCCGAAACCGCAGAGGGTTCTACTTCTGATGCAGGTGCTGGTTTCGGTTTAAGAAATGACGGAATTAAATTGCTGATGAAATTAACGACGGGATTCTCTTCTACTGCCGTGGGTGAACTTACAACCGTCGGCGGGACCACTCTGCTTCTACTGCCACTGCTGTTTCTAATAGCCGTATCAATCACCAAGGCCTTGTTGGCCGCCAGATTAGTGGTTGGAGTAAAGTTAGACAGGGCGTTCCCGGCCACATCCGCGATGGTGCCGGAAATGGTGGCCTCCAGGTCGGCGGAAGCGTCTCCCGAGACAACCGTGTAGTTGCAGGTTCCAGTAGTGGCCGCGGTAACAGTGAAAGCGCAGGTCTGGTCGGTGGCGCCGGTCTCTAAGGTGACCGTCACATTGCCGGTGGAAGTGACCGCTTCGGAAAAGGTCACGTCAATATCAATCACTTCTCCGGTGGTATAGCTGCCATTGGCTTTGTCCGAAGAAACATTGGTGATGGTGGGAGCGGTGGTGTCAATCACCAAGGCCTTGTTGGCCGCCAGATTAGTGGTTGGAGTAAAGTTAGACAGGGCGTTCCCGGCCACATCCGCGATGGTGCCGGAAATGGTGGCCTCCAGGTCGGCGGAAGCGTCTCCCGAGA
>Ga0209542_10016488_pt1 | contig 12257 bp, 14 predicted proteins | sample RifCSPhighO2_01_FD_184028 | JGI IMG/M metagenome (GOLD analysis project Ga0209542, IMG submission 184028) | Soil microbial communities from Rifle, Colorado - Rifle CSP2_plank highO2_0.1 (SPAdes) (version 2) | ecosystem: Environmental > Terrestrial > Deep subsurface > Rock core/Sediment ...
TGTGAAGAACCCCGAGCCCGCCGAGCTTGCCGAGCGCAACCGCCATCGGCACTTCCGTAACGCGGTCCATCGCGGCAGAAAGGAACGGCACCGTTAGATTGATGCCATTAATGTTTGTTTGAAGAGACGCATCCCCCGGCTCCATGGCGGAGGCAGCCGGGCGAATGAGAACGTCGTCAAATGTAAAGCTCCTGTGTAGAATCTTGGAAACCATGGCCCATTATAGGAGAACTGGCGGAAAAATCAACCTTCGTCCTTAAGTTCTTCGAGATAAGGGGATATGGTACCGCGCCACTCATCGTCTATATCGCTGGGATTCTTAACCGTTTTCAATAAATCATCTAATGCGACAAGTATCTGTTTCAGTTTTTTGTTTGGGGCGCGAATTTCTTTAATTATTTCCCTACTCCGTTCTACCTGTTGCATGGAGTCGGGAATTGCTTTGTCAAATCCATGATTGGGTAAAAGAGTCTTGAGATGATATGTCAGACTTTTCACAAGTCTATTTCTCTCTGAAGACTCGAGATTGTCGGAGAACTCCAGCATGTTTATTTCTCACTTCGGGCTTTGGCAGCCTTAATGAACGCATTGAAAAGCGGATGCGGGGCAAGCGGACGCGCGAGAAATTCCGGGTGAAATTGCGTTCCCAAGAAAAACGGGTGCGCGCTTTTTGGGAGTTCGGCTATTTCCATCAACACTCCGTCTGGCGACTTGCCAGAAAATACAAGGCCGGCCTTTTCTAATTTCTTGATGTACTCCGGATTGACCTCGTAACGATGCCTATGACGCTCGGAGATTTCTTTCTTGCCATAAGCCTCTTGCGCAATCGTTCCGCGCACAAGTTCACACGGATACGCCCCGAGGCGCATCGTCCCGCCATATGCCTTTTTTGCCATTTTTTCTTTCTGTTCCGGCAAAATATCGATGACTGGATTCAGGGTCTTTTCGTTGATTTCCGTCGTATGCGCATCTTTGAGGCCCGCAACATTCCTCGCGAATTCAACGGTCATCAATTGCATGCCGTAGCAGAGGCCAAAGTACGGGATTTTGTTTTCGCGCACATACTGGATGGCCTGGATTTTTCCTTCAATGCCTGTCTCGCCGAATCCGCCCGGCACCAAGACGCCGTCGTATCCGGAAAGCTTTTCAAGGTTCTTCCCTTTCTCAAACTGTTGCGACGATATGTAGTCTATATTTGGCTTGGCGCCAGCCGCGTAACACGAATATTTTATTGCTTCCAGGACAGAGATGTAAACATCGGACAGAACAAAGTCTCCGGAATCAAAATATTTGCCGACGACCGCGATTTTAACGTCCTTGTTGCCGTTCTTGGACTTCGCTACGAATTCCTCCCACTCTTTAAGATCGGCGGTAGCGGAACATTTGTTCATTTTAAGAATTTTGCATAGTTGCTGGGATAGATTCTCCTTTTCAAAATTCAGAGGCACGTCGTAGACGCTCATAACATCGGGAGCCGAGATGACATGCTCCGGACGCACGTTGCAGAAAAGCGCGATTTTCTGGCGGCGTTTTTCATCAATTGCAATGGGCGCGCGGGCAATAATGATATCGGCAAAAACGCCCGCGCTGTTTAATGTGCGCGCCGCGTATTGCGTCGGTTTCGTTTTCATCTCGCCGATTGAATTGGGCACAGGCAGGTAGCTCACCAAAATAGTCGCCACATCGTCAGGTGCTGCGGTTTTCATCATGCGTATGGCTTCAAGAAAGAGGATGTTCTGGTACTCGCCCACCGTTCCGCCGATTTCTATTGTTGTCACGTCGGCGTCCGCAGTCTCGGCGGCTTTTTCTATGCGGGAAATAACTTCCAGCGGAATATCGGGCACCACCTCAACGCACCGTCCTTCATATTCCAAATTGCGCTCGCGCTTTATGACAGAGAGATAGACAGAGCCCGTCGTCATATAGTTAATGGACGAAATATCCTGATTGAGGAAGCGCTCATAATTGCCCATGTCTTGGTCGGTTTCCAAGCCGTCCTCCAACACAAACACCTCTCCATGGACCGTCGGATTCATCGTGCCGGCATCCACATTGATGTACGGGTCTATCTTGATGGAGGTGACCTTAAGGCCGCGCGCCTTCAAAAGCATCGCAATCGACGAAGAGGCGATGCCTTTGCCGACGCCTGACATCACTCCGCCCACGACAAAAATGTATTTGTGTCCGCCTCCTTCGCGCACCGCCATAGCATGGTTATATCACGAATGCAGGCCCAGCTCCAATTTTGAACTACAGCATTCTGTACAGAAACCTTCCAATCATGGTCGGACGCGATGGTTCTGCGTGTTTTTATAAGTCTCAAAATTGGGGCTGGATTAACGAAATTATATTCGCTTCGCTCCTTAATTATGCAAATACCGGCGAACAGCAAGATAACTGGATAACGCGCCGAGAGCGATGCCGGAAGCCATAATCACAAAGAAAATCTGGGGAAACGAGGAGGCGTAGTACGAAAAAGCATTAAATGTCCCCAGAAAACGCTGCAAGGGAGCGCTCACATAGAGCGTTATCGGGTAGAGCAATAGCAGGACAATGAGTCCGGAAACAACCCCGTACAGGACGCCGGCAACCATGAAGGGACCGCGGACGTACCATCTTCCGGCGCCAACAACGTTCATTACTCCGATTTCATCCCGCGACGTGTAAATCGCAAGTCGAATAGTGTTGAACGCTATCAAAACGGATGCTAGACCCATAATGACAGTGACAATCGTCCCCAATCGCTTTGACGTATCAATAATGTTCGTAAGCCGGTCGATGGCCGTTTTATTCTGATAAAAATTCACCTTGTCTATTGCAGAGCCGGCACTCGTTCTGCTGGATTGCTGCGTGTCTAAGAATTTCGCTATTGCCTCATATTGAGAAGTGTTCTTTGCGCGCACTGCTAGCGTCGCGCCCAATGGATTGTCTTTCAATTCTTCAAGAGCCTGTATCGTAAGCTGGTCGTTTTTGTGCCGTTCACGGAACTGTGCAAGCGCATCATCACGGCTTATGAACGAAACAGAGGCTACCTCCGGAAGTGCTTCAAGCATTTTTTTAACATCGGATATTTGAGCATCGGCCGCGTCCGTTTTGAAATATACGTTCACATCCACTTTTTGAGTCAGTTGTACAAGCGTCTCATCCAGCGCTGCACTGAAAATCATCAGTCCTGAAAGCACAGAGAGAGTCAGGGTCATTATTGAGACTGCCGCAAGAGAAACAAAACCATTCCGGATGAATCCGATGAGTCCGTATCGCGCAACTCTTTTTGTGTTTATCCAAAGACTCATAAGAAAAGCCTACAGTGTACAGTTTACAGTTGACAGAAAAAGAAACAATGCATTGCCGCTGTGAACTGTTATCTGTAAACTGTAAACCGATTTCATAGGACGTACTTCCCCATCTTATCATCACGGATGAGGCGTCCCTGGTCCATCGTTACAACGCGCTTACCGACGGAATCCACAATTGACCTGTTGTGTGTTGCGAGGAGCACTGTTGTTCCAAGGTTATTAATCTTCTTCAGGATTTCAACAACGTCATGCGTATTTATCGGATCCAGGTTCCCCGTTGGTTCATCGGCGATAAGTACTGCGGGCTGGTTTACTATGGCGCGTGCAATCGCCACCCTCTGCTGTTCGCCCCCAGAGAGCTCCCTCGGAAAACTCCACATCTTATCGGCCAACCCCACAAGCTCGAGCACGTGCGGAACATCGGCTTTTATATCCTCGTCGCTCTTGCCGGCCACCTCAAGAGCAAAAGCTATGTTCTCGTAAATGGTTTTTGTCGGCAGAAGGCGGAAATCCTGGAAAATCGTGCCGATATCGCGCCTCACACTCAAAAGCTCCGAGTTTGAGAGCTCGCCGATAGAGCGTGAATCGAAGTAGACCGAACCCAATGTCGGCATCACTTCGGCAAACAGCATCTTGAGAAGCGTGGTCTTTCCAGCGCCTGAATGGCCAACAATGGAAACAAATTCACCCGCGTCCACTTTAAGCGTGATGTCCTCAACGGCATGCTGTCCGCCATTGTATATTTTCGTGACTTTGTCGTAGTGAATCATGTGCCGATTTTGTCCACGAGCGCAGCGAGCAGCTACAAAATTGAGCATCCCGCACTTTTTATCGTGCACAGGAACCCGCATTCACGAATTGCACTCGTCTTGGCAATTATAACACGACATCTATCCATGCAAAAAAGTTCTGTAAATGCTATACTTTTCAGTATGAGACTCCGGTACGTTTTCATTCCGTTACTGGTTCTTGCCGTCGTCTTTTTAGTATGGCGGTATAGCAACAATGCGCCGCTTGCATCTTCTGTTATATCGTTCCAACCTGGCGATGCATCAGTGGCGTCTCTGTCGTTGCCCATTACAAATGTGCCAGGATGCACTCGCACGACCGGAATAATTGATGCGAATATTTTAGGAATCGGCCAGCCAGCCGGTCTTATTACGGAGGACTTACCGTACCTTAAAGATCTAGAAGTTAAGTGGACGCGCACCGATTTATGGTGGGAATCTATGGAACCATCGGAAGGAATTTACACCTGGAATGAACTAGACGGCATCGTGCGAGTATTAAATGAAAATAAAATTAAATTACTACTTTCTATTACGTACGTTCCTGATTGGGTATGGGCTAAAGATAAACAAGGAAGATGGGACGCAATGTATATGTTTGCAAAAGAACTCGCCACTCGCAACCGAGGCAAGGTACGGTACTATGAAATCTTCAATGAACCGAATTTGCCGAGTATAGGTTTTTTCAGAGAAAGAGACAAAGTGGACGTGAGTGTATATCTTGATTTTCTCGCGGCCGCGAATAAGGGCATTCACGAGGCTGACCCGAGTGCTGTGGTCGTGCTGGGCGGGCTCTCTGGCGTGAGCGACAGTAGGACATATATGGATGCCGAGATGTTTTTAAAGCAATTATATGAACAAGGCGGAAGAGATTGTTTTGACGTGCTGGCCTATCATCCGTATGAAGCCTTCGGAGCCGTTGGAAAATTTAGAGAGAAGGCCGATACCATCCGGGCATTTACCGCGCTCTACAGGGATTCAACCAAAACCATCTGGTTCAATGAGCTTGGTACTACCGAAGAAAGCGTCAAGGCGGATTACTTAAACCAAGTAAGGAATGAATTATCGGCAGTTCCGGCATGGTTCTGGTTCTCTCTCCGCGACTTCAGCAAGGACGATATGTTTGGTTTGTTAACTGCGAATTATCAAAAGAGGCCGGCGTACGAGCTGTTCAAGCAAATTATCAAGTCACGATAGTCAGGCAGGTTGAGCTCCGCATTTTTGTATTTTCGCCACCGACGGTGAGCGTTACTGCGGTACTTGCTTCTCCACGCGTAGGCGCCGAATCGGTATTTCATCACTAAGAACTGCCCAAATTTTTCTCTGCGTCAACGAACGACTGGATGTCTCCATCCAATACCTTGTCGGTATTGTGCTCTTCGTGCCCTGTGCGGTGGTCTTTCACGAGCTTGTACGGATGCAATACATAGGAACGTATCTGGCTTCCCCACTCAATCTTATTAGTAGAAGCAACGGATAGGCCGCGCGCTTCTGCGGCCTGCGCCTCCTCGCGCAACTTGAAGAGTTTTCCGCGTATCATTTCCAGCGCCTTCTCACGGTTCTGTGCCTGACTGCGCTCGGACGTCACATGAACGGCGATACCGGTCGGAACATGAGTCATGCGCACCGCCGTATCGCGTTTGTTTACATTCTGCCCGCCGGGGCCGCCGGAGCGCGCCACAGTGACTTCTATATCAGTATCCGGAATATGAAGGTCTCCCGCGTCGGGAACTTTCGGAAGAATTTCAACAAGTGAGAAAGATGTTTGCCGTTTCCCCGCCGCATTGAATGGCGACATGCGCACGAGCCGGTGCACGCCCGCCTCATTCTTCAGAGTTCCATATGCGTCGGAACCGAAGACTTCAAACGAAACGCTTCTGTATCCGCCGACAGAATTCTCGTTGGATGAAAGTAGCGATGTGCGCCATCCCTTGCTCGCGGAGTATTTGCTGTACATGCTAAAAAGTATTCGCGAGAAATCCTCCGCATCGTCCCCTCCCGCGCCGGAAACAATTGAAATTATCGCATCGCTTTTGTCATATGAATCCCCTCCCGCGAGTTTTTGTTTGAGGTCTTGGTACTCTTTCAGGGTGGCTTGCGCCCTCTCTTTGTCGCTCCAAAAATCTGGGGCGCTCATCTGCGCTTCTATTTCCGAGATTCTTGCTCTAATTTCTTCCTTCGATTGCATAATTATCCGATGAGACGGCGCGCAAGCTTGCGAATATCAGCCAGTGTCTTTTTATCAAGCTCTCCAATTCTCTGTTTGAGAAAAACTGCGTCAAGAGCGCGTAAGTGAAAAACCAACGCGACAGAAACGACTGTCAGACCATTCTGCTTCGTCGGCTCTATTGCGTAGGTAAACGGAAAACGCAATGCCTCGGCATTTGACGTGCAGGGTATAACCGTTACGATTGTCTTCGCGACTCGAGCGATGACAACGGCTGGCCGAACTCCGCTTTGCTCATGAGTGCCTAAGGCAGGAATTTCCACGACCCAGATATCACCGGGTTTCATTTTCATGGATAGCAGTCAAAAATTGTTCTTGCGCATCGTCTCCGCAGACAATACATCCCACATCCGCAATTCTTGGTATAGCGACCCCAAACTATTGAACCGCCCGATGTAGCTTGAAACTGCGCGGTTAATAAGCTCGCGTTTCGTAAGGCCGAGTTTTTTGGAAACACGGACCACCCCTTGCTCAAGCCCTTTATCAATCGTTCTCATGCGGGTCATCATATCATATTCGCATTTCAATTGCCGCTTACTGAATTTCCCGCGCCTTGTTTAATCTCAACTTTTCTCAATAGAAATAATCCGATGGCGGCGAAAACTGCCATGAAACAAGCGGCTATCCTGTAACGAGTTGGCCCCAGACCGACAAAAAGCGTCGTTATCAAACCCCAGGAAAGCGGTCCTATGAGCATGGATACTCTCTCGGCAAGAGTATAAAAACTGAACCCAAAATTGAGTTTGTCCTTCGGACATAACGCGGTCATGGCGGCACGCGAGACTGTCCATGTCGCTCCGAAGAAAAATCCCATGAGTATGCACATAGCGACAAGAATGGAGAAGTTGGCTGCCGTTCCGAGAAGCGGGAAAATAATAACCCAGCTGCCGAGCACGATTACTAGGGTCTTTTTCAGGCCGATTTTGTCGGCCATCCAACCAGAGCAAAGCGCGCCAATCGCCGCAGTGACAAGAATGCCCACGAGAAGAGCTGATTTTGTGTTGTCGGAGACAGCAAAAACATTTTGCAGATAGATTGGAAAATTGTTTGAAGCAGTAATGATAGCGTCGTTGAAAAAGAAATAAGAAAGCAAAAACATGCCCATATTCGGAACCTTTATCAGTTCTTTAAATTGAGACCATTGGCTCCCGTACTCTTCCTTCCAGTTGATTTTGTATGCAGGCTGGCCGAAATCTTCCCGTTTCGGCAATTTGAAAAACAGGAGCATCGGAAGCGCTAGCAGGAAAAATAAGATGGCCGAGGGAAGAAATGTCTGCGCGCGTCCCGCTTCACCGAAAAGATAAACCGCTCCGCTCGCAAAAGGGATTGTAATAAGAATGCCGGCGATTTGCCCGAGCCAGTTTCCCGCTTGGCCTATTCCGGAAATCCTTCCAACTTTATCACTTGGCGCTAAAAAATGCAGGAGCGCGTTGTAAAATACGAAAGAAAATTGATAGAAATAATTCGCCAGAAGGAAGAAAAGCGCCGCTATGAATACTTGATTTGAATAAAAAAGCGCCGTAAGCGAAGCCGCGAGAAAAAAAATGAAAGTGGTAATCGTAATCCGATTGAGATAATCGCTCTGTTTGCCTGTTCTGTCGGCAAGACTTCCCAAAATCGGCGCGGTCAAAAGAAGAAGCACTGACCCGATAGTAAAAATCATGTTGTACCATAAATCAGACACCCCGTTATCAACGACTAGCCACTGCGAAAAATACAAAAAGAAAACAACAATTACAATTGAATTCGCGAAATCATACAGAGTCCAAAGAAAGATGTTCTTTTTGTTCATTTGAGCCGCCTCGCGGAATCGAACCGCGGACCCCAACTTTACGAAAGTTGTGCTCTACCAACTGAGCTAAGGCGGCACTTACGGCTCCTTGCTACCAAAGCCGACGCTTCGGCTCCGACGCTTCGGTCGGAGCAGGTCGGCTCCCCGACCCCACAGGGCGTCGGGGCTGAGCTAAGGCGGCAAGCAAAACTGAATATATCATTTTTGCGGCAAACACGCTTCCTTCGCATATATCTCCTTTGTATTGCCCCATCTCTGAAAACACATGCCAACATTCTCAAGTCTGTAAGTATGTGATTTTAGATATTGCGGAATGATTTTAAGAAACGAACAAAATGTTTGCCATAAGGTGAAAGTGTGTGTTCCACGAATTTGCCACGATATTTTTTATTGATTAGCCCGGTATTCTGAAGACGCCGAGTGTGTTCCCCCAATGTTTTCTCATTTGCTCCAAGCGTTTCTACAATGTCTTCAAGAGTTATTCCGCCGCTTTCGGCAACAAGAAGTAAAATCTCTATGCGGTAATGGTTTGCTATTCCTTTCAGATGCCGCTCCATTTGCTTTGCGGTTTTTATTGTCATATTTTTATCATACATCATCCTTATATTCTCAAGTTTATAAGGGTGTGTATATCTTGCGCGACTATTTTTATCTACGGGAAAGTCAATCGTGGGACCTGTCGGCGATTACGAGAACATCCTCTCTAAATTTCTTAACCGATATTGTTTTGAACCGCAGTGCGTCTATAATTTTGTCGCTTCCTTTTCCCGAAATGGAGATTGCCTCCCTGCCACCGATTATTATCGGTGCATAAAAGGCGTACACTCTGTCAACCACTTCCGCGTCAATAAAACTCCCCAGTATTTCTCCCCCGCCTTCCACAAACACGCTTAAAATTTCTCGTTTCCGCAGTTCGGCAAGGAGTTTTTTTATAGGAACACGCGTACCTGTGAACGTGAGAACGCGTATGCCCCGTTTTTCTAGGCTTTTTATTTTTGTTTCCGGAGCGCTAGAGGTCGTCGCAATAATGACATCCGCATCGCGCAGGACATCCGCATTGAGCGGAATGCGAAGACGCGAATCCACAATTATGCGCATAGGGTTTTTCTTTCCCTTTGTCCGCGCGCCGAGATGAGGATTATCGCAAATGACCGTATTCACGCCGACAAGAATCGCTTGATACCTGCCTCTCAAATTGCGAGCAAAACTTCTGGCTTTCTCGCCTGTAATCCATTTTGAGTCTCCCTTCTTCGTAGCAAGCTTACCGTCCAAACTCATGGCGAATTTTAGAGCGACGAACGGCCGTTTCTTCTCGTGAAAAACGAAAAATGCTTCGTTAGGGGTGCGTGCCTCCTCTTTTCTCACACCGATTGAAACGGAGATGCCGAACTGTTTGAGCCGGATAACCCCGCGTCCTTGCACCTGCGGATTGGGGTCAATAGCGGAACAGACGACTCGCTTTATCCCCGCGTTGATTATTGCTTCCGTGCACGGCGGAGTCCTCCCGAAATGCGCGCACGGCTCAAGATTGACATAGAGAGTCGCCCCGCGCGCACTCCTGCCAGCCGCGGCGAGCGCTTCAATCTCCGCGTGCGCGCTGCCTGCTCTCCTGTGGTATCCGCGCCCGATGATTTTCCCGCTCTTGACGACGACGGCGCCGACCATCGGATTCGGAGCCGTCCAGCCGGCGCCCTTTTTTGCCAGCCACAGCGCCTCATCCATGAACGTCTCGTCCCGTGCCCGACTCATACTTTTTTAAGCTGATGGCCAAGTTTCTTTTTCTTTGTTGTGAGATATGCCTCGTTGACTTCATTGTGAGAAATTTCCAGCGGTATGCGCTCTGCAACTTTTATTCCGAAAGAAGAAAGCTGCTTCTCCTTCTCCGGATTATTTGTTAAGAGCTTTACTTTCTTCGCGTCCAAGTCTTTTAATATCAGGGCGGCAACTTCGTAATCCCGCGCGTCGGCAGAGAATCCAAGCGCGTGGTTTGCGTCTACCGTGTCATATCCTTCATCTTGAAGCGCATACGCCTTAATCTTATTCCCAAGCCCGATACCTCGCCCCTCTTGGTTGAGATACACGATGATTCCGCTCCCCGCCTTTTTTATTATTTCCATACTCGCCTGAAACTGTTCTTTGCAGTCGCACCGAAGGGAGCCGAACGTGTCCCCAGTAAGACATTGCGAATGTATCCTCACGATTACCGGCTTGTCATGAGTCCCGTCGAATGGCGTTTTTTCAATGTCGCCATGTACGAGTACCACATGTTCAAGGTCGTCAAAAGTAGACGTGTATACGACGATGCGGAATGTTCCGTGCCGCGTCGGAAGCGTAGATTCCGAGAACCGCGCTACGCCGTGAGGAGACGGCAACAGTGGGAGAGGATGCGCACGCAGATATCGCACGATATCTTTTATAGCAACGACTTTTATGTTGAGCTCCCGCGAGACTTTTCTGATTTCAGCACTTTTTGCCATACGGCCGCTTTTACCGACTATCTCGCACAAGACGCCAGCGTGGCGTCTCCCCGCGAGGCGCGCAAGGTCTACGGCCGCCTCTGTGTGCCCCTCCCGCTTCAAGAGTCCGCCCGCGCGCGCGACAAGGCCGAACACATGGCCTGGCTTGGTAATGTCTCCCGCGCGCGACTTTGGGTTTGCGAGAATACGGATTGTTTTCGCCCTGTCGTATGCAGAGACACCTGTTGTAATGCCTTTTTTCGCATTTACTGAGACCGTGAAATTAACGCCTGTTTTTTCGGTATTTTTACCAAGAGGAACCATTGCGGAAAGCTGGAGATTGTGCGCCTGCATGGGAGTAATTGCGGCACAGACGATGCCGCCGCCGTACTTCAGCATCGTATTGATGTTTTCTCCGGTCGCGGCATCGGCGGGAATATATAAATCAGCTTCATCTTCACGCTTCGGACTGTCAACGACGATAAGCATCCGGCCTTTCTTTATCTCCGAAATCGCTTCCGGCACAGCGCAAAAGTTTTTTATGAAGTGTTTCATAGCTGTGGCATAAGCCGTATCATTCCGAGTGCGGTTTCCGCCGCTTCAACGCCTTTGTTTTCCACTTTTCTCGTCGCGCGTTCCAACGCATCAGCTAAACGGTAAACGGCAAGGACTTCAAATATCACTGGGATTTCGTACTGAAGCGACACTTCGGCGCATCCGCGCGAACACTCGTTCGCTATCTGCTCAAAATGGTATGTTTTCCCCTTTACTATTGCGCCAAACGTTATTAGAGCATCGTATTTCTTTTGCTTCGCCATTTTCTTGGCAATAAGTGGAACTTCCAAAGCCCCCGGTACGCGTACCACTTTTATGTTGCCCTTTGAGACTCCGCGCGCGAGAAGCGTCGCCACACAGCGTTTTTCAAGCTCCCGCGTTACATCCTCGCGGAACGACGTTCCTATAATTCCGATGCGTATGTCCTTTAATTTACTCATGTTCTTTTATTACTAATAAACTTCTCAATATATTTCGCAAGCACGTCCGTTTCTATATTGACCTCCGCTTTTGGCTTCAGCGTGCGGAACATGGTTGACTTCCATGTGTGAGGAATAATGCCGACTGAAAAACTGCCTGGTTTGGCGTCAATAACCGTGAGTGAGACGCCGTTCACCGCGATGGAACCCTTTGCGACGATGTAACGTGAAAGTTGCCGCGGAATGGAAATCGAGAGTGTGACTTGGTTTTCGTCTTTTTTTACTTTCTTCACGGCCCCAATGCCATCAACATGCCCTTGCACGATGTGGCCAGAAAGAAATGATTTCGGCGTCGCTGGCAGTTCAAGATTTACAAGATTCCCGTTCTTGAGGGCGCCAAAATTCGTTCGTTCAAAAGTTTCTGACATGACATCTGCGAAAAAAGAGTTGCCAGTCTTTCTCGTAACAGTGAAACACGCGCCGTTAATGCTTATGCTTTCGCCTTTTTTAGTCTTGCCCATAATGTCGCGCCCCGCGCGAACCGCGATTGTATTCCGCGTTTTATCGATAACTGTTCCTGTGTGTGTGATAATTCCGCTGAACATACAACAAAAAATCCCCTCATTTCTTCGGGGATAGAAACTGTACCATTAACAAGACGGTACCGTTCCCTCTTTCATCCCGACTATACGGTCGGTCGCGGAATCTAACCGCAGTCGTGCCC
>Ga0209542_10016489_pt1 | contig 12257 bp, 15 predicted proteins | sample RifCSPhighO2_01_FD_184028 | JGI IMG/M metagenome (GOLD analysis project Ga0209542, IMG submission 184028) | Soil microbial communities from Rifle, Colorado - Rifle CSP2_plank highO2_0.1 (SPAdes) (version 2) | ecosystem: Environmental > Terrestrial > Deep subsurface > Rock core/Sediment ...
TGATTGGAAACACGACCGACTGCTTTTTCATTTTGACCTAGTGTACCACTTGCCAATTATGGGAAGCAACTTGACATCATGGATTAAACTTCTGCCCGACCGCAGATAGATAATGATCGTCCCCAGGATCAGCTCAAAAAAGCCAAATGCCAGCGCGGGCAACTTGAAAAATGGCCAACTGTTCGACAGTATCGTGACCAATCCAGAAAGAAACAGAAAACTGCCAAAGATGAAGCCCGGCCGGGCCTGGGTTCGCCGAAAGCGATACCAGGAAAAAGTCCGGTATTCTTTTTCCAACCGCCACAACCAGACAAAAACTAACAGCCAGACCAGCGCCTGAAGCAGTTCCAGCGGCAACTGCCAAACCAGGCGGACCTCCCCCGAAAACACCCGGCCCAAGCGCTCAAACGCCATCGCCCCCGGCAAGCCCAAACCTAACAGATCCAAGCCTTCGTAAGACTTGATCTCCTCCCTCCGGGCCAAAATCGTTACCGCCAAAACCAGACCAATCACTAGCCCCAGATAGTTATAGCCCGGATATTCGGATAGCAAAACCAGCCGCAAAAAATTAATCTTAAAAACCGAAAAATGTTCGATCACAAAGCCAAGCCGGGCGAACAGCCAACCCAAGACCCCGGAAAGGAGAGCCAGATCGTAAAGCGTCTCCGCAGTATAGCGAAACTCCAGCCCCTTTTTGTAGATCACAAAACAATACCAAAAATAAGCCAAAACTACAAACAATGACAAGATGTAAACCGTCATGCTGTCTATAGTATACTAAACTTCAGCCTATGCTTTCGATCGCCCACGCCGCCACCGGCGCCTTCATCGCCACCAAAGTTGCCAATCCGGCTCTCGCCGTTCCCCTGATCATTATCTCCCACTTTATCGAGGACTATATCCCCCACTGGGACGTCGGCCAAGGGCTAACCAAGAAGATCAAAAGCCGTCAGGCCGCTTTTTTTCAGGAACTCTTGACCGATTTCCCCGCCTCGATCCTAATTGTTTTCTTTTTTTTCCAGTTTGGCCGGCCCTTCTCGCCTCTCCCCTGGCTCGGCTGGTTTGTCGCCCTCCTGCCCGACTTTCTCGAGTTCCCTTATCTTTTCCTCGGCTGGCGCTTCTTCCCCATCAAACAACTGGCCGCCCTCCACAAGTACTTTCACCACAGCACTCCCAAAAAGATCATCGGCCTCATTCCCCAGGTCCTCCTCCTCATCCTTCTCTATATCTTCCGCTAGTTAACTCTGCCAATATAGGTTCCCTCTTCGGTGTTGATCTTGATCTTGTCGCCCTTTTTGATGAACAGCGGTACCATCACCGTCAGACCACTGGCTACTTTCACCGGCTTGGTTAAATTGGAAACCGAGTCCCCTTTTTCCCAATGTTCGGCTTCGGTGACCTCCATCACTACCGCCGCCGGAATCTCGACTCCCAAGATCTTCTCGCCCCAGAACAGCACCCAAGCCCTTTCCCCTTCAACCAAATAACTAACATCATCCCCAAGGACCGACAGCAATATTTCTGTTTGCTCAAAACTAATCGGGTCCATGAAATAGGCCCTGTCGTCATCCCCGTAGAGATACTGCAGCTGTTTCTTCTCCAAAGCGATATCCTCCACCCGATTTCCGGATTGAAAACTCTTAGTCACAATTGACCCGCTAAGCAAATTCCTGGCCTTGACCTTGATCGTCGCCCCACCCCGGCCCATCTTGATAAAGTCATATTTCAATACCCTCCAGGGCGCCTCGTCTTCGGTAAAAGTTACGCCTACTTTTAGCTTATTGACATCAATCATAGCCGCTATTTTACTCTCCTTTTGGATCTGGCCAACAGCAGCTCCCCCGGAGAAACAATCTTCACCCCCTTTATTTTTCCTTGCAATACCAAACCATCCCTTCTTGCGGCAACTTCAAGAGTACCCCCGACGCTCCCGTTTTCGACCTCAAACCGGCCAACACTACCGAAGCGTTGAACAATACTTTCATCGCAATCGCAAAATTCCTTTTCGCCTCAACTGGGCACTTTCTTTGTCATCCAAATCAAAAAACCCGCCCACCTCCTGATCAGTATACTTCCGCGCTGAATAACCAATCACTTGCACCGGTTCAAGTACCAACCTCCCCCCTTCCTTTTTCACTCGCACCATGATTCACTGATTTCTGTCAAGGATCACGTCAGAAAAGCCCTAATCAGGTATAATAGCCGGTACGCCGAGGTGGCGAAACTGGCAGCCGCGCGGCTCTCAAAAAGCCGTGGTCGCAAGACCATGTGGGTTCGATTCCCTCCCTCGGCACTAGTAGTAACTTGTTCGGAAATGACCGCTCCGCTTCGCTCCGGCGGAATGCTCGGGCGCGGCAGAATTCCCCCCACATCCCCCCTTCCACCGTGTTCTTGCGGGGACGGACGGAAATTTTGGCGAGCAATTTCATAAATATAGTATATGGCAATTTGGAATATAACGCAATGGAATATTATACTGCCAATGTAATGCCTAAAGCAATATATACAAAAGATCATAACGCAATTGTTGAACGCTTAAAAAAAGCGCGTATTGAGGCTGGGTTTGGACAGGTTGAAGTTGCTAAGAAACTTGGTAAAACTCAATCTTACCTTTCCAAAATTGAATCGGGGCAAAGACGATTCGATGTATTGCAACTGAAAGAATTTGCAAAACTTTACAAGAAACCGCTTGATTACTTTGTAAAATAATATGTATAAATATCGTCATCCAAAACCGATCATTGTAAAGCTCACTGATGAGCTAGGTTTTCAATTAAGACAAAAAGCGGCAGGATATATTGCCGCAAATCAAAATAGAACTGGTGCAGAACGAGGAAGCCCAGCCGAGCAAGGATTTGGTGCGCTTGCAGAAATGGTTATACGAAACAAACTAGGTATGCCGGAAATAAATCCCGAAGATCATCCTCTCGGGTACGATATTTTACTTCCCTCTGGGATAAAAGTTGATGTTAAATGCCGCGGTGGGGCATTACCATTCAAAGAGGAATACGAAAGTAGCGATGGCATTGCACGAGAAGCAAAGCACAATTTCTTTGCACGACAAATGCATGATGAAAGATTGGACGCCGATATTTATGTTATGACTCACCTCGAAACTCCCAGCAAAAGAGAGCTTCCGGGTACAACCAGGCAAAGAAAATGGATACTTTACATCTGTGGTTGGGTGTCAAAAAAACGAGTAGCGAACCAAGGCGTTTATCTGCCACGCGGTTCTCTTACCGAACAAGGAAGAACATGGTTTACTTATCGTGGGCAAGAAATAGAATATTACAACCGCAATCTCAACGGACTGGAGACAGTTGAAGATTTATTGAGCATTGATCCACCAGATGTTGAGAAAGATAGAACCCACAAAGGCGATCTAAATTTAACCTCCGTTGATGCAGTTAGAATTGCCTATGACTTGATTGGTCGTGGCGTGCTTTCCGAAAAACATCTCGCCTTTGTTCAAAAAGAAACCGGTCTAACTAAAATCGTCAAACCCATTTTACACGCAAATCAGTATTTTCACCTGCTGCACTGGCTCAAAGGAAAAGGTGCGCTGACTGATAGTGAAATTGAAAAAGCGCGACAGGTTCTCCAAGAGGAGCCTTACAGCGGAATTTAAAATAGTTTCAGCTTGTTGCTCTCTGCCCTGTATTGAGCCTCGGCTTCTTTTATGCGTTTTTTGGAAACCTCGATATAATCCACTTTATGTTTCTTAAACAGATAAACATCTTGGTTTTTCTCAATTCCAATAAATTTTCTCCCCTCCAAAACTGCCGAAACAAGAAAGCTCCCACTACCGCAAGTATTATCTAAGATAACCTCTCCTTCTTTTGTGAAGGTACGAATGAGATAGCGACCGAGCTCCACTGGTTTTTGTGTGGGATGATAAACTTCGCCTTCACTTTCGGCAGTTTTGAAATAGACAACATCAGTGGGATACCTCTCGCCATTGCTTTTTACCTCAACAGTTTTGAAATCGCCGTAACTTCCAGTGAATTGATCTTTCCTAAAACCTTTATTGTAAGGTTCGCCATAAGTCATTTGTGGATTATATGCAGGCTGACTTTTATAAAAAATGCAGACATCTTCATGTTTTCGGAGTGGTTGTTTTTTGGCATTAAGAAAATTTGTTGGTTTAGATTTTACCCAAGTGATTTTATATTTAAACAGTCTTGGATTAGATAGCATTAGGTTCGCCGTAAAGAGTCCTTGTCCCGTAAGAGCAATGACGCCCTTATCTTTTATAATGCGCTCGTAGTGGCTCCAAAGTTGACTAGTGGGGATAACGCTGTCCCAGTGATTTTGTGTAGTGCCGTATGGCAGATCACACAAAATCATATCTATTGATTTTGCTGGAATTTCTTTCATCACTTCCAAGCAATCTCCTTCAATGACCTGATTTATAAAGTTGGAGATTGCCTTTTCGCTACTCTTTACCGTCTTCACTTTTGCTTCTTCTACGCCGAGATTTTTTCGCAAATACCAAAGGCAATAAGTGTTTACCGGCAATCCTTCCGTCTTAGCTCGTTGTTCAAGCTCGACAAAGGAATCCGTACCAAGTAAATTTCTTAGTTCGTTACTGCCCATGTCGGCGATACTTTTGTATAAATCTTTGTTCCTTTCACCAAAAGCCAAAATAACTCCCCCAGTTTTAGGGTTAGCTTCTTTGTAGTCGGGGAAATAAACCGCTTTGAAAATCTGATTACTTGCCATGCTTATATAATAGTATGATACCTTTATAAATACTATGGCTTTTATCCACAACCCAGATTATAAAAAGATATTTTCCTTTCACGCCACTATTCGTGATCGAATTGTTGCGAGAGAAAGCGGCTGGCTTGAATTTAAGGAATCATTCAACTGGCTTTCAAAGGATAAGTATGCAAAAAGTATGGTGGCTTTTGCTATTGCTAACAATAGAGGCGGCTATATCGTTTTTGGTATTAAAAATCAACCCCGTGAATTAGCCGGACTTCAAAGCAATAACTTTGAGACAACAGATGAAGCAAAAATCACCACACATCTTAATGATGTTTTTTCACCGGAGATAGTATTTGAAAAATTCGTCGTTGAAGTCCGATCAAAAAATATAGGCATATTGTATACTCCCCAATCTAAAAATAAACCAGTTGTGTGTTCTAAAAATGATGGTGATCTGAAAGAGTCAGATATTTATTATCGGTATAACGCAAAGGGTGAAAGGGTAAAATATCCTGAACTAAGTAGCCATCAAGAAGTCGCTGGAGTTTTATCTGTATGGCGCGGATTCTTTCTTGGCTTTCCTGAACAGTGGTATATGTCCCCGTTCCCCCGCCGATGACGACAATTTTCTTTTTTGGTTTAACCATCCAGCACAATGCTGGTAACAGATTAGACGACTTTTTCCCAGGCAAAGATGGGGTTGCCGAAGTGGCCGTACATGGCGATTTCACGGTAAATAGGCTGGCGCAAATTAAGAGTTTCGACAATGCCGGCAACTGAAAGGTCAATTAACTTCCAGGCGTAATCTTCGATAGTTTTCAGGGATTTTTTGTTGGTGCCAAAGGTGTCGATGGCTTTGCCGACGGGGTCTTTATGGCCAATGGCATAGGCGACCTGAACTTCACAACGATCTGCCAAACCGGAAGCGACAATGTTTTTAGCGATATAGCGCGCCGCATAAGCGGCGGAACGGTCAACTTTGGTGGGGTCTTTGCCCGAAAAACAACCACCGCCAATGCGCCCCATGCCGCCATAGGTATCGACGACAATTTTCCGACCGGTGACGCCGGTGTCTGAGGCGGGACCGCCGATTTCCCAGTTACCGGTACCGTTGAAAATAACGTCTTTGATTTTGACTGGTGGTAGTTTATATTCGGAAAGAAGCGGCACAACCAGTTTTTGGTAGAGATTTTGGGCTACTTCATTTTTGGCAATGTTTGAGTCGTGGGGTTTGGCCAAAACGATTCTTTCGACTGATACCGGTTTGCACTTGGGGTTGTATTTAACTGTAACTTGGGCTTTGCCATCGGGACGGAGATATGACAGTTCTTTTTCAGAAAACTTGTCCATTCTTTTGGTCAATTCGTGGGCGAGAGTGATCGGGAGGGGCATAAACTGACTGGTTTCGTTGGTAGCGTAGCCAAACATCATACCTTGATCCCCCGCCCCACCATCGTCAACGCCCAAAGCAATATCGGGTGACTGGGCGTGAATGTAGGCTTCGATTTCTGTTTTTGGGCCGAAGTTAAATTTAGGATTGGTATAGCCTAAAGACTTAATGATATCGCGGGCGATTTTGGCGTAGTTAAGTTTATGGGGACAGGTGATTTCGCCGGCCATAATCAGACGGTTGGTGGTAACGAGGGTTTCACAGGCAACACGGGATTTGGGATAAACCTTGATGGCGGCGTCTAAAACGGCATCGGAAACCTGGTCGCAAATTTTGTCGGGATGGCCAGCGCAAACTGATTCTGATGAAAAAACTGAGTAGTTCATTGATTTTTCCTCTGACTAGTAATGAGGCTTGTCATTTTGGCACCGCGATCCCGCTGAGCGGAACTCGGTTGCCGACCCTTACGGGTAACTCTTGACAACGCTTTTGTCATTCTAGAAGAATAAACCGGAGAAAGTCAACAGAACCGTATCGGCAGGCCAGGGTGAACTTGTTATGCATTAATATGCGGCTACTTCGTCAAGCCCGCATTACCTGTAGGATCTAGACAGCTATAATGTGATTATGGAATCTTCTAATGTAGCTGAAAGAGAAACTGAGCTTGAGGTTGATTTTAAGCCTGAAATGCCAATTGGTCCTGAAGGCTCTGTTGGTTCCGCTCTTTATACTGGGGAACAGCAGAAATATTTGGAGAATTTATATGGGATAGATATCCCACCAAATACTGTTTTGGTTTGTCGGGCAATGGGAACAGTAGAGACACCTACAGGATTTCGCTCTTGTAGCATATTGGCCCCAGGACAGGAAATACCGTATTATGAGACTGGCTTTTTGTACGCACTGAAAGAGTCTGATATCCCCTGGGTGGCTGAAAAAGATTTGGGAATCCCCCTTAATACCAAGAACGCCCCAGCAATGCCAGATGGGGCGAAGAACTTGAGAGAGTATTTATCGTCAAGAATTGTTGCAGAAGCTAAGACTGGAAAGAACGAATCTTTAGCGCCCGAAATGTGGAGTGAAACGGTAGTCAACTTGGAAAATAGGGTGCCCATAGCGATATTTGACTTTTTTAAGGTACCACCTTTGCCTGGTATTCGGATGAGGCTACTTTCGCCCCAAAAAGCCACATTTGTATTCCTAGACAGGATGGGTATTTTGGGGTCTATAGAGAGATGGAGGTTGCGTGCCAACGAATTAAAAATTCCTTTTATAACGGAGCTGAAAAGCAGTGAACTAATGGATAAAATGCGTAGAAGAAGAGCGGAAAGAAACAGACAAAATGGTCTAGGGGACGAGGAGGGATAGCTTGGTCAGATCTGGATTCTTCCGTAACGAACTGCAATCTCCCAAGGTCGTCATCCCCTAGCTTATATAGTTTGGGGTATTGTTCCTCGTTGATTTCGAAGCCAAATACTTTGATAATTTTTGTCATGGGCATCATAATAAGTTACATCATCAGGGCAAAAACCACAATACTAGTGCATAGTATTGTGAAATACAATCTGAGCAAATAGCTTCATGAAGCCCAGAGATTTCCAAAGACTGAACAGTCGGCGCAAAGAGAAACTCATCTTTGCTTATAAACTAGGTCAGCATCTAAAGAAGATACGCCAAACAAGCGCTGTCAGTCAAGAGGAACTTTCCCAAAACGCCGGTTACTACCACACCTATGTCAACAAGATTGAAAACGGCCACTACTCCCCCAGCATGCACACCATCTGGCGACTAGTCCACGCTCTGGGTATCTCACTCTCCGACTTCTTCAGGGGATTTTGATTGGCTATTGACTATCTCCTGCGCTCTGCTCCAAAGAACTTGATTTTCGCGCCCTTAAAGATCAGACTCACCTGATCCAATGGGCCGTTTCTATGCTTGGCGATGTTTAGTTTGTACTGTTCCAGATTGTTATCATCCGGCTTGTAAAGGAACATCACCACGTCCGCATCCTGCTCGATGCTATTGTGAACGATAATATCATTAGCTAAAAAGCTTGCTAGCCTCGGCACAGTCGCGTCAAATACCTCCTCCTGGCCGATCTTTCTGATCTCCTTTACCCCATCCCAATACACATCGGACCGACAAAGATTCATTAGTTTTGCATCAGCCAGCACTTCACAAACCCTTGCTAACCGCTGCCGACTCAGGCCATTCTTGTGCCTCTGAGTTCCGCTATATGACCAGCCAAGTCGATGATGAAATTCGCGGGTTGAAAACCCCGCCCTTACCCGGGCCGCCTCAATATCCACCCAAGCGTCTTTGGGTATCACATCGTTATTGGGGTTCTCTTTCAAAGAGGCCAGCAACTTACTCGCACGCCTGCCCGTCCGCACTTTTTCCCCGACTCCACCGATCAAATTCAGGAACTTGGTTTGTTCAATCTTACCGGTTACCTGGACTGACCACATATCTTCATATCCCACTTTCTTTGAGCTTTTGATCGTACTAATTATCCCCAATCGTAGAAGCAAATGGGCCACCTGGTCAGCCAATTCCCGACTCCCCGAAGCATAATAAATCCTCACCTTTGGTCCTTTTTTTGCCTTATTCACAAAAATACAACCATCCGTCGCCCACAAATGTTTCAAAAATAAAGCAATTTTTCCACCTGGTTGAACAAAAATAAGTCCCGGGATTCGTTTCTCTCTTGAATGTTGATGGGCTAAAAGAGTCAGCCGGTCGTCACTTAATTCTTTTCCAATAATCTTCCCGCCTTCAACTTTCACTTCTCTTGCAACAGCCACCCGATCGCCGACATTTAATTGATCAAGTCTGGTCCAACCGCAAAGTTGGTAAAAGGGGTGATTGGCCGAAGCCTTAATCGTTCGACCGCTCTTAAGCCTTAATTCATAAACCTCCTTTTTGCCACTGGAAAAAACCTTACTAAAATTCGCCGGTACCAACTTCATTTGCCGGTTCATCGCCCAAACCGGAACATTAGTCTGTCCAACCAATTCGGCGATCCTTACCCGCTGGCCCGTATCCCGTCTGACAATCAACGTCTCTCCAGTTAAACATCCACTCTCGCGTAAGTCCGAAAGTTGAGGAATTTTTTCTACCCGGCTCTCGACCGCCCGGGACAATTGAGACACCGCCAAAACCGGAATTCGTAGCTCGCGAGCTAAGTTCTTCAAACCCTGCGAGATCGCCCCCACTTCCTGGACCCGACCCTCGTATTTTCCATCCCCCACCACCAACTGCAGGTAGTCAACCACCAGCAGTTTCAGGCCCACCTCCGAGTGGAGGCGTCTGGCCTTCGTTCTCATCTGGAGGATTGTCTGACCGGGAGTGTCATCAACATATAACGGCGAGTCGGCCAAGATACCCATCGCCTCCGACAACTTCTCGAAGTCATCCGGCTTGAGGTTCCCCGTCTTCATTTTCCAAGCATCAATCCCCGCCTGGCCCACCAACATCCGGTCGACTAGCTCGAGGTTGCTCATTTCCAGGGAAAAAATCCCCACCGGAATTTTCTTCTCTACCGCCACAAACTGGGCAATGTTCGTCGCCAGAGCTGTTTTTCCGACACCCGGCCGCGCCGCCAGAATAATCAGGTTGCTGTCCTGTAAACCAACCAAGACGTCATCCAAGTCATTAAAACCGGTCGGCACTCCTCGCAGGCCCCCTTCCATCTTTTGCAGTTCATCCAGCCGGTCAAAACTTTCGGCCAGCGCTTCCTTGATCGGGATGAAAGAGCGTTTGATGTTCTTCTGCGAGAGCGAGAAAACCGCCTTTTCCGCCGTATCCAAAATCGTCGCCAATTCGTTGCTGTCATCAAAAGCCAATTCGCCCAGCGTCGCCGCCGCCGAAATCATCTGCCGTTTGATATAGGTCTCCTTGACCAAAGCGGCGTACTTGACGACATTGGCCGAGGTCGGCACCACATTGGTTAGTTCGGACAGGTAGGTCATGCCCCCGACCCGGGTCAGGCTCTTATCTTTCTTTAACCTATCAGCCACGGTCACCACATCGATCGGGTCCCGGTTCTCATAAAGCGCGATCATGGCTCCGTAGATCAGCCCGTGGTGGCCGTTGTAAAACATCTCGCTCTTGACCGCTTCGGCCACCTCCACAATCGCGTCTTTGTCGATCAAAATCGCTCCCAGAACTGACTTTTCCGCCTCATCGGAATGCGGTGGAATCTTTAGATTAGCCATTTAAGACCACTACCTCGGTATTATCAGGCAGAGACTCGGCATCCAATTTCAACTTCTCTATATCGCGCTTGACCACCTCAAATTTATGGTCGACCAGAAACCGGTCAATTTCCGCCGCGTTGTCATAGCCGCACAGCACGGCGACATACGGCTCTGCCTCTTCAATCAATTTAGCCTTGGAAAGCGGTACGATCAGCACATCCGACTCGCGCAGTTTCTCCAAAGTTTTTTCTTCCACTTCGGCGGGCAATGCCGCCACGTCGGTGATGGCCACCCCATCGGCGCTAATCCGGACCAACTTGTCCTCTTTGTCCGGCGAGAGTCGATCGACAATAATGCCGACTCCGCCCAACTCGTATTCCCCTTCCTTGTCAATCACAAAAACTTCTGTCCGGTTGACTGCTCCGGCTACCGCCACCACCCCGGCAACTCCGCTAAAAACTACGACGTCGGCTCGTTCCTTTGGATTCACCGGATCGACGACCAGGGTCAGATTTTTGGTCTTAAATTTAAAACTATTTTGGCCAAGAAATGTTAGTTCCATAAGATTTAGTTGGTTTTATCTTAACATATGCTATTATCTAACTCGTTAAGCTATAAAAGCTATGCGCAAGGAAGTTATTTTTGCCATCATCATCGGTCTGGCCCTGGGCGGGGTCATCCTCTACGGCCTGCAGTTGGCTAACCGGTCGGCCAAGGAAGCCGCCTCCGCTGCCGGCACTCCTTCCGCCCAAGTGGCGCCAGCCAATCCCACTCCGGCAGTCGAAAGCAGACTAACGCTAAGCGAACCTCTCGACCACGCCGTCGTCAACACCGCCGCCATCAAAATTTCCGGCAAAACCAGCCCGGCCGGTACCGTCGCCATTGAAAACAGTGAAGACGATATTCTCGTCACTGCTGACGCTATCGGCAGCTTCACCGCCAACTTCAAGCTGACTGGCGGCGAAAATCTAATCAAGATCACCACCCTTTTCCCCGACCAGAAAACGGAAACCAGCGAAATCTCAATCATTTACACCACTGCCAAACTGGCCTCCCCCGCTCCGACCGACTCCGCCGATACGCCAATTGCTTCCGACAGCCAGACCATCGTCAATCAAACCACAGAAGAAATCCTAAAAAATGCCAAGGAGCGTTCCAAGCAAACCGAGGCGGCCCTCGACGCGAAGGCGGACCGCAATCGTCTTGTCGGTTACGCCGGTTCCATTAGTGATATCAACCAGGGCGTTTTCTCTCTCGATAGCCGTGATACTACCCTCCAAATTAGCTACACCGCCAGCACTACTATTGTCAAAGAGGGCTTGGCCCTTAAACCGGAACTTCTCGCCGTTGGCGACACCGCCCTGGCTATCGGCAACCTAACCGGACCGGATATCATCGGCGCCAAACGCGTCGTCATCTATAAAGAAACTGTCCCCAAATTCACCAAAAAGACCATCCTCTCCCCGATCGTCAAAATCGACATCAAAAAAAAGACTCTTACCCTAAGGGTTGACGACAAAAGTCTGGAGGTTGCCCTGGGGAAACTGATTAAATTCGATCTGACTACTCTTACCCTTGATCAAAAAATCTTCGGCATTATCCTGACCAACACCGCCACGGGCATCATCACCCTCATCCAGGGTAAAATAATCTAGAGGCTGTTGAATAATTGACCCATCCATGTCATCCTGAACTTGATTCAGGATCTATATAGATTCCCACTTTCGTGGGAATGACGATGATGACGGAGTTATTCAACAGCCCCTGAAGCTAAATTTGACAAATTATGGGCTATAGTGCTACTATTCCCCTACAAGTTAACCAAAAGCGCTTGACCGGAGTCACGATCCGGAAGCTGTCCGCCAAAATGCGGACCGGAGGCCTAACCGTAAAATCAGGCAGTCGATGTCGCACCTAGCGGAGTCGGCCCAAGAGCCTTGAAGAAAAACGCTTCAAGG
>Ga0209542_10016490_pt1 | contig 12256 bp, 5 predicted proteins | sample RifCSPhighO2_01_FD_184028 | JGI IMG/M metagenome (GOLD analysis project Ga0209542, IMG submission 184028) | Soil microbial communities from Rifle, Colorado - Rifle CSP2_plank highO2_0.1 (SPAdes) (version 2) | ecosystem: Environmental > Terrestrial > Deep subsurface > Rock core/Sediment ...
AGATTTCTGAGCTAATATCTCTGTTTGCCAATAATATAATTCTGTTAGTCAGAACTCTATTGTTTATCAGTCATAACAGATTATTTTTAGATTAATAATGAAATATTATAAATTTAGACAACCTAATCGCTACTAATTTTAAATAATCCTTATGTTTTTGCTAAAGCAAAAACAAGCATTAGTTCAATCAACTGGGGTACAAATTCAAATTGATTATTTTTGCAAAAGTGGTTTAAGAAACTTAGCAGTGTGGCTATGAGGATTCTTGACTATTTCTTCCGGGGTGCCTTCTGCAACAATATATCCTCCGGCATCTCCGCCTTCTGGGCCAAGGTCAATTATGTGATCTGCTGACTTGATTACTTCTAGATTGTGTTCTATAATTAGCATTGTGTTTCCTTTGTTTACAAGGCCGTGTAATACTTCTAAGAGCTTATTAACATCATGGAAGTGGAGCCCTGTTGTTGGTTCGTCTAGTAAGTAAATTGTGTTTCCTGTTCCTCTTTTTGCTAATTCTTTAGTGAGCTTGATTCTTTGAGCTTCTCCGCCTGAGAGAGTTGTTGCAGATTGTCCGACTTTGATATACTCAAGACCTACTTCTACTAGGGTTTTTAATTTTCTATGAATGTTTGGAACTGCAGAGAAAATTTCTAAGGCTTCTTCAACACTCATTTCTAGTATATCTGCGATAGACTTTCCTTTGTAAGTTACTGCAAGAGTTTCTGCATTGTAACGCTTACCTTTACAATCTTCGCATTCTACATACACATCTGGGAGAAAATTCATTTCTATTTTTATTGTTCCGTCTCCAAAACACTTCTCACATCTGCCTCCTTCTACATTAAATGAGAACCGTCCTATTGAATATCCTCTTAGTTTGGCTTCTCTAGTGGACGCAAATAGTTCTCTTATATCATCAAAGACTTTAATGTAAGTTGCAGGGTTTGAACGAGGAGTTCTTCCGATAGGGCTTTGATCAATTACAATTACTTTGTCTAGTTTTCCATTTAATTCTAAACTTTTGTATTTACCTGGTTGTACTGTTGCGTACTCAATATTTTTTCTTAGGCCCTTGTAAATTATTTCTTCAAGAAGTGTGGATTTTCCTGAACCAGATACCCCTGTAAGGCAAGTCATTATTCCTAGATGGATTGTAATGTCAATGTTTTTTAGATTGTTTTCAGAGCATCCTTTGAAAGTAACTGATTTAATTGACTCTCTTCTTTTTTCTGGTATTGGGATTTTCATTACACCACTCATATACTTACCAGTTATAGAATTTTTATTTTTTATTATTTCTTCTGGAGTGCCTTCTGCTATAATCTTTCCTCCGTGAATTCCTGCACCTGGGCCCATGTCAACAACGTAATCTGCTCTACGAATAGTGTCTTCATCATGTTCTACTACAATCAAAGTGTTTCCTAAATCTCTTAACTTATGTAGTGTTTCAATTAGCCTCATATTATCTCTTTGATGTAAACCTATACTTGGTTCATCTAAAATGTACAATACGCCCATGAGGTTTGATCCAATTTGAGTTGCAAGTCTAATACGTTGTGCTTCCCCACCAGATAATGATCCAGCCATTCTAGACAGGGTTAGATATCCTAGTCCTACGTCAAATAGGAATGTTAATCTTGAAGATATTTCTTTTAGGATCAATTTTGCAATCTCTTGCTCTTTATTTGTTAAGGTTAGGTCTTTAAAGAATTCTATGGATTTTGTAACTGACATATCTGTGAGGTCTATGATTGACTTGCTATGCACTGTAACTGCTAGAATTTTATCTTTTAGTTTTTTTCCCTTACATATAGGACATGGAGAAGAACTCATGTATTTTTCAAATTCTTGTTTTCTCCAGTCTGACTGGGTTGTTTTATAAAGTCTATCTGATTGAGGTATAATTCCTTCCCAACCTGAGGAAAAATTCATACTTGCTCCAGTAGACCATTTTCCTAATAGTGGAATTTTTGAACCATACAAAAGAATGTGTAATTGTTTTTCACTTAAATCTTTAATTGGAGTAAATAGATCAAACCCTTGTTTTTTTGCAACTACTTGGAGTTGTTGGCCTCTCCAACTTAAATCCATTTTACCATAAACTGCAATTGCCCCATCCATTATACTTTTAGTCTTGTCTGGGATAACTAGACTAGGATTAAATTCAATTTTTACGCCTAATCCTTTACAATCTTCACAAGCACCAAAAGGGCTGTTGAATGAAAACATTCTTGGTTGCAATTCTTCAAAAGAAATACCGCAGATTGGACAGCTAAGAAGAGATGAGTATGCGTGAATTTTATCTTTAGAATCTAGTATAAAAACTAGGCCTTGACCCTTTTTAATTGCGTTTTCTATAGCTTCAACCATGCGAGTTTTGTCCCCCACTTCTATTCTATCAATTACTGCTTCAATATCATGTTTTTTATATCTTTCAAGTTTTATTTTTTCATCTGTTTTGTATATTTTACCATTTACTCTAACTCTTGAAAATCCTTGTGCAGCTAAGTCTGTAATTACTTTTTCATATGTTCCTTTCTTTTGTCTTACAATTGGTGCAAGAATTGTAACTGTATCTTTATGGTCTTGTAATATCTTGTTTGCCATTTTTTCTGCTGATTGTGATTCTATTTTTATTCCGTGTTCTGGACAATGAGGAGTTCCAATTCTTGCAAAAAGTAGTCTCAAGTAATCGTATATCTCTGTTACTGTTCCTACTGTACTTCTTGGGTTTGAAGAAGTGGTTTTTTGTTCTATAGATATTGCTGGAGACAAACCTTCTATTGAATCCACATCCGGTTTATTCATTAATCCTAAGAACTGTCTGGCATAAGCACTGAGAGACTCTACATATCTTCTTTGTCCTTCTGCATACAAAGTATCAAAGGCTAATGTGCTTTTACCACTTCCTGACAATCCAGTGATTACTATTAATTTCTCTCTAGGGAGAGTTACATTTATATTTTTGAGGTTGTGCTCTCTTGCTCCTCTTATTATTATGTCTTTCATGAGTATAAATTTTACCTCTTAAGAAATGAATGAGGAATGTAGTAAATAGGGAATTGCTTCTTTTTTAAGGATTTGCTTTCTCTGTAAGTTTTATTACTAAGTAAGTTAGTAACTGAGTAAGTTACTAACAATATTTATATATCTCTTTTATTTATGTTGTTTGATGATTTGTTTATTGAAAAGGGGAAATTGCCCGTGAAAATTTTAACTAGCTCGCCTTCAAAGTTGTGCAGAGCACAACATGTGTGCAAATCAGAAGATTTGCTTACGCTCACAATAGTAAGAGGAAATTGCCCGTGAAAATTTCAATGAAATTTTCCACAGCAGAAACTTTTTTACAATTAAAAGTTTCTGTGCGTTCAATTTCCAACTGCTCGCCTTCGCTCACAATAGTAAGAGGAAATTGCCCGTGAAAAAGTATCTTTTACTTATTGAAGATGAGAAATTATGGGCGAAGTTTAAGGAGACAATAGATAAAGATATTAATACGGCTTTAATCGAACTTGTTAAGGAGAAAACAGATAAATGGGAGAGGAAACGTGGAGAATAAACTGGGACAGGTAACTCTTTTTGTAATTATTGCTATAGTTGTCGTAGGAGTTATTGGGTTGTTTTTTGTATTCAAAGATAATTTTTTGGGAGATACTGTACCTACAACTCTTGCACCAGTATATAGCCGTTACAGTGAATGCTTATCCGAAGAATCTAATAATGGTATAAGTTTGTTACAATCTGGGGGTGGGAGGATTGATGTGGGAGAGGTCTTTGCTGGTAACGATTTCAATCCTTTTTCAACACATTTAAACTTCTTGGGCTTTAGAATTCCTTATTGGTATGGAATAAGCGGAAATAACTTAGTAATAAATAACATTCCTGCGCTTAATGAAATGGAAGATGAACTTGCTCTATTTATAGAAAATAGGTTGAATGATTGTGATTTTTCAGACTTTTATGCACAGGGATTTATAATTGAAAAAGGGGATGTAGATGTTTCTGTTACTATTAACCTGGACGAGGTTCTTGTTTCTGCTAATGCTCCACTTTCAGTTTCTTTTGGGGAAGATGTGGCAAGAAAAACTAATCATAACCTTAATTTAAATAATAAACTTGGAAGTCTATATAATTCTGCTATTTCTATTTATAATAAAGAAAGAGATTCTTTGTTTTTGGAGAATTATGCATTAGACGTTTTACAATCTTATGCTCCAGTTGACGGAGTTGAAATACAGTGTAGCCCTAAGATTTGGAAAACTAACGAAGTTGTTTCTGAAATTAAACAGGGCCTTAATGCTAATATTGGAAAAATATCTTTTGGAAATTCAAAAGATGTATACTTTAATCAGAATATGGGGGTTGAACAAGAAGTAAATATATTGTATTTACCTGAAATTTTCCCTAGTAAAATAGAAGTTACTCCTGCAACTCAAGCATTAATGATTGCAGAACCTGTTGGAACTCAGGAAGGAATGGGAATAATGGGGTTCTGTTATGTTCCTTATCATTTTGTTTATGATTTAAGATTCCCTGTACTTATTCAAGTTGGAGATGGATTGAATAATTTCCAATTCCCAGTTATAGTAGACATTGATAATAATGTAATTTCTCCTATTGCTGGAACCAAAATTGTTGAAGAACAAGACATTGATGTTTGTGCTTTCTCTGAAAATGATTTGACTGTAAATACTTATGATTTGAACTTGAATGAAATAGATGCTAATTTATCATATCAATGCTTTGATAGTATATGTAATTTAGGGCAGAGCGAGAATGGGGTTTTGGAAACTAAAGTTCCTGCATGCGTTAATGGTTATTTGATTGCAGAGGCTGAAGGTTACGATGAATCTAAGGTTTTATTTTCTTCAAATTCTGAAAGTTTTGCTGAAATTGTTCTTGAGAGAGAGTACGATGTAGAAGTTGAACTGAGGATTGGAGGAAAAGTTATTTCAAATTCTAGTAGCGTTGTTCACTTTACTATTGACGATGGTTCTTCTAGTAGTGCAATAATTCCTGAATCTTCTACTGTTAAATTAAAAGAAGGGCTTTATGATATAAAAGCATATGTTTATGGGAATTCAAATGTTGTGATTCCTGCTTCTAGAAAGACTGAATGTTTCAAAACAAATAAAGGTGGAATTTCTGGATTTTTCGGAAGCACAGAAGAAAGATGCGTGGACGTAGAAATTCCTTCTACTAAAATAGATTATGCTTTGCTTGGTGGTGGAAAATTGACTGAATATTATCTTCTTGCTTCTGAACTTGAAACTGGAAAAATTATTATTGAGGTGAGTGAGCTTGCAACACCAAACTCTTTAGAACAATTACAATATAATTTTGAAGTATTTGAGACTCTTGGTTTGGAGGTTAGCTTTCAATGATTAAATTTTTGATTTTTGCAATATTGTTTTTAGGATTAGCTTCTGCTCAAGTTGTTACTTCAGACCCTTCTTTTTCAGGAAGCAGTAGAGGGGGAGCAAGTTTTGTTAATTATGGAAGTAGTTTTTCTAGTTATTATGGTTCTAATGCTCAAACTTATTGGCCAATATTATCTCAAGGAGATCAATGTATCTCACAAGATATAGTTCTACAAGTGACTCCTGTTGGATGTCAACCTACTGTTGTAAGAAGTGATTTGTTGGCCGAACAAAATGTTGCTGTTTTCTGTCAGCTTGATTTATTACAGGTAAACCCTGCAATAGATGTTAAACAAATAAGAAATATACGGTTTAATGGTAAATACCCAGAATATGTTTCAGGAATTGGGTTTCATCCTGCTAATGCTGGACTAAAAACTACTAATAGCTTATTAGGAACTCCATTACAAAGTAATATTGGATATGTTGTAGTTGTATTGAAGAGAAATCCTGATGAAAATACTCTACCTGAATTCTTAAAATTTACATTAAGTGCAAGTGTAGATTATTATTCTGGAAACGCTATTGGTGTTGGAGCAACTGAAATGCTTTTGAAAGAAACAAATGATGCCCAATGGGAAATTGATAAAAACAAACAGACTATTTTTGGAGGAAAGATGTCTATTAGAATTAAAGAAATTGATTCAAATGATTCAATAGTTATTGAACTTTATTCTGGAGATATAAAATATTCCGAATTAACATTGAGAAAGAATTCTCCTCAATCAAACTCTGTTTATCTTCCTGGGAGTTATTGTCAGACATCACTACAATTCTCATATACTGATTTTGTTTCTCCTTCAAAAATAGCAAAACTTCAAGTTGATAATGATTTGATTGATGTTTACGAGGGTTCTAGATTTTTGAATAATAAATGTACTGTGAAAAAAATAGATGGGCATATTGTCGAACTTAGTTGCGGAAAAGAGAATCCTATCCTTACAAATAGTCCTCAAATTTTGAATGTAGGAGATAAAGTTTACAAAGTTAGCAATGGGTATATTGTGGATGAGTCTGTGACTTATGAGGTTAAGAACAGCGTTACTGAAAATAATGTTTTGAAATATGAAATTTTCAATGTAATGGATACTACAAAGAAAACTGAATTGAAAGAGTTTAATTTATTGAGGCCTGTTTCATCTGCTGTTCTTTACGAAGCAGTTTATGATACTGAAAGTGAAAGTTATATTAAAGATGCACTGTCAAATTATGAAATTGTTGCTGATTCTTATGGGAATGAGAAAAAAGACTTTGGTGATTTGTATGGGGATGTTGCATTGAGTGGTGCAATAAGGCTTGCAGTGGATTACAATAAGAAAAATACTGCTCTTAGATTGATAAACAAGTATCTTGAGAATTATCCTGATGGTAAGAATGTTAATGAATTTTTGATTACTCTTAATCAGCTTTACTCCCGTGATAGTCCATCTTCTACTACAAGTGTTCAGATGGATGATGGATATCATGCTATAAGATTAATAGATGTTTATGGGGATACAAAGAAATCTAGCGTTTCTGTTTCTTGGGGGACTCAAACTCAAATTGTGGAACAGGGAAAAGATGCTACTTTTATTAGTTTTGGAAAAATATCATTGACTTCAATAAAAAATTCTGAAAGTGTTGTTTTGAAAGCTACTTGTAATGGAAATGATAGAAAAAATGATTTTAATAATGCAATTAGTTTATCTGGAAGTGCTAATGCTTGTGGACAGGTAATAAGAATATCAAACATTGATTTTCAAAATTATATTAATTTAAGAATTTCTCCTGTTACGAGAAGTGGGGCTATAAGTAATTTCACTGTTGGGATTGGAATTGAGAAAAGAGCTATTGAACTTACTCCTGATAAAGCTAGAAAAAAAATAGAAAATTTAAATAAAACTATAGAAAGATGGGACTCTATATCTGAAAAATTGGGAGAGGTTGTTACTGGGTTAAAAGCTGCTTGTTTTGCTACTGCTGGGGTTTTGACTGTTAAGAATTTCTTTACTGGTCTTTCTGGAGAGGCACTTGCTAGAAGAAGCGTAATGTCGGGAGACGATGGGTGGACAAGATACTGTAATAATCAAGTGAATATAGGAAATTCTTCTTCTCTTACACAATGTTATAATAAAAATTCTGTGGCTATTGCTAGCGACGTTGAATCTAGAAAAAATGCACTCTCACATACTAATGAACTGACTAAGGGAATTGAAACACGTAATGCTCGAGGAGAGGGTGCGTTTGATGAAAAAGAAGCTAAACTTGAGTTGATTAAACAGATAGAGACAACTTGTTCTAATGTAAATTTGGGAAGCAAGAGTTTGGCTCAAAGTCCTAGTTATACAGATGTAGATAGTATTGTTAAGGCTGAAAATGTTGATTCTTATACTTATACTCAATTGAGAGATATTTATTTCAATTGTAAGGTTGCTAATGATAATTCTGGAAGTTCTCGTGGGCGCGCAAGAGCTATGGCAGAGTTAGACACTATTGGTTCAGGTGTTGGAGAGAGATTGAATTATGATGAGAGAGTTAGTGTTCATGGAGCTGATAGTGTATTTACTTTGCAAAATGGCAAGGTTGGAAATTATTTGGGAGGAACGGTTCAAACTTTGACAGGGTATAACTTAGGAGGTAAAGTTTTTGATGCTAATACTGCTGCTCAAGTTGTGGATGATGGTAAGGGTACTAGTTATTATGTAACTCTTGTAAGAAGAGGAGATGTTTACTCTACAGATAAGATTTACCTATTAGAAGGTGAGGATGGTAAAAAACTTGGACAAGAAATAAAATTAGTGAAAGATACAGAATTGAGTAAATCTTGGCCTTCTGAATTTAGGCAGGTCGGTTCATACAATCATCAGTTTGCTACTGGTGAAGATAAAATTAGGTTCTTTGATACTGAACCTTACAAAGGAAGACCTGCAATTGTTCCTTTCGATTTTAATAAAGGATTTTATGCTGCGACTACTCAAGCTCTTCCTATTTTTGGGGGCACAAAATCATTTGAGGAAAATGGGAGACCTTCTACATTCTATGTATGTAATATAATGAATGATAAAAGAGTTGGGTTTTATCAAACTAATTTTGGAGATGATCAATGTGTAAGATTTGATTATTATACAGGGCAGTCATTTAGTAATTTTCCTGGGTTGACTGAAACGGAAACAAAGAATATTGTTTCTCAAGCAGTGGAAGCACTTAGGGACGCTGGTGCTGGATATGGTAGTAAACAGATTAGAATAAGGGGAAGACTTTTGGATGTAGGAAATGCTGCTGCTTTACTTCCTGGAAGTCAATGTCAAGACTTTATGAGTCCGCAAGAATGTAAAATATTATTTAATGTTTGTGACCCTGTAATATGTCCTGCTTCTAGATGTAATTTTGGAGGAGAATATTATGTTGCTGACGTCATACAATCTGGAATTGTTGGGAGCGCTCTACTTTGTTTGCCTAACTTTAATGATGGAGTTGTAATTCCAATTTGTTTGACAGGAATTAAAGCTGGAATAGATGGATATTTGAGTGTATTAAAATCACATCAGGCTTGTTTACAAGAAGCTGTTGAAACTGGAAAATATGTTGGGATTTGTGATCAAATTAGTTCTGTTTATTTATGTGAATTTTTCTGGAGACAAGCTGCTCCTCTTACAAAAACTTTGTTGCCTAAATTAGTTGAGAGTGTTTACAATGGTGGACAGGGAAGTGTTAGAGGCGGAGGAGAATACATGACTGTTGCTAGTAGTTGGCAAAATGCACAGGATTCTGTTAATTTCTTTACTCAGAGTTATGCAGTAAATTCACTTGATGCTTTCAAGGTAAGAAGTATAGAGGAAGCTGGAACTGAAATTTGTAAAGCTTTCATATCTGCTAAAGTACCTAGTAGTTTTGAGACTTTAATTGAGCCAGATTCTCCACCGCAGTTCCACGCGTGGTATAGCACTATTGATTATACTGATGCAACTATTCCTGCAACTTCACACTATAAGGTATTTTATCATGTCTTTGCAGGAGAAGAAAGAGGAGTTTCATATAGTGTTTATTTGAAGGATCCACCAACTGGGGGACAATATGCTAATGCTCCTATTGTAAATGTTGCTAATGGATTTATTGCTAGAGGGCAGTATGCTACTGAAAGCAAGGATTTCACTGCTCCTAAAGGATATCAGCAATTATGTGTTAGAATAAATGATAAAGAAGAATGTGGGTTTAAACAAGTTTCATCAAGTTTTGCAGTTGATTTTGTTACAGATAAAATAGTAAATGATGAATTGTTGAGAACTGACATAAAGACTGAGGAAGAATGTATTTCTGGGTCTGTTAGCCCTGCTGCACTTCTTAATCCTAATGTCGGTGCCGCTGTGGACGAGGCATTGAACCCTGCAATTTACAATAGAGGGGTTGTTAGGGTTTGTGCCACAGATAATCCTGGGCTTACAACTGACCCTGCTCGTTTTGTAAAAGTTGGAGTTTGTGGTGTTGAGAGATTAGATTGCTGGATGGATAAAAATAGCGTAAAGAATACAGTGGACGCTTCAAATACTGCATTAAGAGAAGATACTTTAAGCGAAATAGAAAAGACACAGAGACAGAATTTTAATGAGCAAAATATCTATACTCCTTCTACTGATTTGCAGAAAGAAATTAAGGGAATTGATTTGGAGTCTAGTAGTGTTACAAAGGAAAAACTTCAAGGATATATACTGAAACTTAATGCATTCAAACCATTCTGGAATTTTGATATTGCTGAAGTTACTTTAATGAAAGCGAGAGTTTTTGATAAGTTGTTTAGGATTTCAGCTGTTAATTTTGTAGTCAAAAATTCTGTTCCTATGCCTGCTTCTAAGACGTCTACTGGAACAACTCAAACGCCTTTAAATCAATTAACCCTTAAATTGGGAGATCCTACTTTTATCATGGAAAATCGCTTTCTTTTTGTTGATGGAAAAGAAACGAAAATATATTTTGCTAGAAATAATGGGGTATATTATGATACTAATATCTTGCCAGGTGTAGATAGGGATGAATCTATTGGCACATATGACAATAATGGATTTAACATAGGATCTACAGGATATTTATATGTGCGTGAGGCAATTTCTATCAAATTTATTAAACATGTGGAATTTATAGAATATTTAAAGAAAAATAGTCTTTCTATGTCCTTTAGGGAATTGCAAGATGGAATCACAATTAATCTAGATGATATTTCTAGTAAAACAACTCCAAGCACCCCCGCTTCTACAACTGAAACAAATATTGAAAATAATGCTCGAGTTCCTTCTGTGCTTGAAAAGAAGGTTTTGAAGTTGGAAATTGAGGGGTCGAGATATTACATTTCATTAAATGGTAAAAGAACTAAATTTTATTTTTATTCTATTGGATATGTGCTTTATTATCAAGGCGAATCTGATGATGAATTTTTTACAATGGGTGGATTTGAAGGGAGTAATCTTCTTTTAAATGATAATAGCCTTACTTTTGATATTAGTGAACGTATTTTTGGTGAAGGAAGTTATAAATTAATAAATGATAACAAGATAACTTTTGAAGATTTACAAAGAGGAGTGGATTTGAATGCATTTATCCAATCTAGTGTAACTGAAGGGAATAATAACGGAAATAGGCTTATTTTAAGTTTTGATAAAGAATATAGATTGAATCAAAGAGTTTATTTGCGGTTAAATGGTAAGGATACTCCTATTTCATTTGAAAAAGAAATTATACGTTTCAAGAAAGGAGGACTTTTTCCTCGTTATGATAAGCTAGGTTCTATTAAAGATGATAAAATTACATTTGATAATGGGGATTATAGGAAACAAATAAATGATTTGTTTGGGCCTGGAAGCTATGATCTGATAAATGATAAGTTAACTGTTAGAGATGTTCAATCTGAAATTGATTTAAAAAAACTTATGGGTGTAAATAGTGTTTTTGTAGAAGTAAAAGAATAAACCATCTAATTAAAATTACTTAATTTCTACTGATAAAGATTCTACTTCAAGTTTTGCTTCTATTGGTGGTTCTGTTGGGTTTTCATTTAATCTTAATGGCCTAGTTAAATAATCATTATAATTTATTTTTTTAAAGTGAAAAATCTTTCCTACGGGTGTAACAAGTCTTATTTGACCAGTAACTGGATTTGTGCCATCTATAGATTCATCAACTGGAATAAATAGTCTTTCTTTAATATCTCCAGTGTCATTATCTTTAATGCTTGGAGCATAAAACGGTTCATTTGGCGTAGCTGGATCATTATCTGTGTCTAATCCAATTTTAGGAATATCAGATACTAAATTTTTATGTGTATATTCTCTTAAACCTAGTTTATAATCTCCGAATTCTCTTATGCCTGTTATTTTTGCTTCTAATCCATAAGGTCCTTTTTGATTGAAAAATGCCTTAGTTGCAGGTTTCTCAACAGCTCCTTCTTTTACCATGTATGGGGTTATAACAAAAAAGTTTGCTGACTCAAAATTAAATGTACCATTCTTCCTATCTTTATTTATCCATGCATCTTTATTTTCTCCACCATTATAATCCCATGCAACAATTCCTAGTTCTCCGTTTTGGACTTCTCTAAAGCCCATTTCTAGAACGAAATCTTTTCCTGTATGTCTTATTATTTGAATAGAGTATGGTGCACTTGCACTTGATACTGTGCCTAATGTACTACCATATAATAAATTGTCATTCTTTAATTTGGTTGTTGTTGAACATCCTGTTAAAAAAGCGGCTAATCCGAATGTTGCTCCTAATGCAACTCTTCTTGCTAATTTTCCTGTTTTTTCTGGTAAATCGTAAAACATAATTATATTTGAGAAATTAGCCTATTTAAGTTATTTGGCTATTTT
>Ga0209542_10016491_pt1 | contig 12256 bp, 11 predicted proteins | sample RifCSPhighO2_01_FD_184028 | JGI IMG/M metagenome (GOLD analysis project Ga0209542, IMG submission 184028) | Soil microbial communities from Rifle, Colorado - Rifle CSP2_plank highO2_0.1 (SPAdes) (version 2) | ecosystem: Environmental > Terrestrial > Deep subsurface > Rock core/Sediment ...
TCCACCAACAGGACTGTTCAATTTGATACCTGCGTCAGTATCAGTATCACTCTTTCCACTAGTTGAAATAAGTTGATTATCAGGAGTATTGCCTCTTAAACCAGCTGAAAATCCATAAACTTGCTTCATAATGCATTTATTAGGGATGTCATTAGTTATAGTTACAGCATCAGCTGATGTTATTATTGTAGTAGAAGGGCTTAAAACATCTGTAAAGGTTAAGCTTCCTTTATTAAAATACGGCTTTAAAACATCCATGTTACCTGTTGCTGTACTGCTATAATCAACTAAACATGTTGCAGTGGCAGCATCTTTTGCATCAATCTGTAAGTTTCCATTTCCAGCTGTTATTGCATTAAGACAGGCACCTTCATAATTTGCTGTTAATGTAATTTTATCTCCTTTCTGGCAATAGCTGCCGCTACATCCTGTGCCAGCAGTAATAGAAGCACTATTCAAAGTACAACTCTTATAACAAGTTCCACTAACACAAACATTAGTTCCTGTACAAGTTCCTGAACAACAAGTTTGACCTATAGCACCACAGGCATTTACAGTTAAAGTTCCTGTACAAGAACCGGTTCCACTGTTTCCATCATTAACGTTTAATGTTACTGTGTAGGTTCCAGCTGTTGCAGAGCCTGCAGTAACGCTAATTGAACCAGGTATTCCAGATGCAGGCGCTGTACATGTTGCTCCAGAACTAGCAGAACAAGTATAAGTTAAAACATCATTATTAGCATCGGTGGATGTTGCTGTCATAGCTACATTTGTTCCAGCAGTTGTTGTTGCCGCGCTTAATGTACATGTCGGATTTGAATTAGCAACACATCTTCCAGCAGAGCATGTCTCTCCAGAATCGCAATCTGCACTTGTTGAACAAGAATCACAGACCTTCTTAGTAGCATCCTTGCTCCATGTCAAGCAAGCTAAATCACTAGGGCAGTCTGTATTTGTTGTACATGTCTTAACACAATATCCTGAATAAATTGTATTAGAAAATTTATTGCATGCTCCTGAAAGAGTATAAACAGTATTATCTGTCAATAAAGATTTTGTGCATGAAATATCATCAGAGATTCTTGATATTGAAAAAACATTTTGAGCTCCATTTGTTCTTTTGCAGGATAACATAGTCCATTCCTCAACAGCAGATCCTTCTACAATAGTTCCTGCTGATAAACCAGTCCCCATATGATCATCAATTCTGCATTCACCAGAATATCCCTGTGAGTTAAATAAAAATCCACCACTATAAGTATTATCTTGATAACTACTTGAGATATATCCCCATTTGCATGTTCTTGTATTAGTTTGTGCTGAAGGAGATGTACAACTAAATCCCGGCAAAGGAGTTAACTGCACATTGCCACAGGTACATGATATATCTTTAGTTCCTGAACAGCTTGAAACAGAAGATGTGCATCCTGAAGGAGTATAGGGAGCATTACATGAAGGTGTTGTTCCTGCTGATGTAAAGCTGCAATCACATGCTACTTTATTATCTGCCCCAGACCAAATAGGATAGGCTTCATATGTCGTACCTGATGATGGTTGAGGACTTACATCTGTAGATCCTTGCTGTAAATTAGTCTCTTCATTTCCAGCTGAATCTCTTGCTCTTACAACATAATAATATGCGTTTGGAGCATAAACATTTGTATCAGTATAAGAAGTAGTCCCAGATGAAGCTTCATATATTAAATCTGAAATTGCGGGTGATGTTATTGCACTTGTTTTTCTATAAATTCTGTAGAAAAAACTATTAGAGTCAGTAGCTGTATTCCAATTTAAAGTTGCACTGTTTGAACCTGAAGTTGGAGCTTGAGTTAAACCGCAGGATCCTGTACATGTTGGTGGGGAAGTATCTGCACCTGGTGAAACAGTAAAACTTGTTGTTGAAGATGTTCCAACATTGCTGTTAGCTGAATTATCTGTTGCTTTAACATAATAACTATAAGGACTATTTGAAAGTGTTATTGAACTTGAAGTGCATGTAACGGTAGTTGTAGGAGTTGCAAATGTGCATGTTTTCACAATTGCATCTGGTGGTGTTGGCTGTACAACATAAATATTCATATTTTTTATTCCACTTGTATCTGAAGCAGTTGCAGTAAATGTAACAGGTGATTGTATACTGCTTCCTGAACTTGGTGATAATCCAGAAAATGTTGGTGCTGTTGTATCTGAAGCTGAAGTTACTAAAAATGAGTTAGTAGCTGTTGTTCCTGAGTTAAAATTTACTGAATTGTCAACAGCAAATGCATAATAACTATGTGTAGTACCGGCTACATATGAGCTTGAAGTAGTATAAGAGCATGAAGTAACTGAAAAGCATTGTGCTTTAGGAAGAGCGGGAGGTCCACCATCAACATATATCTCTATTTTGTATATCCCACTGGTATCTGAAGCAGTTGCAGTATATGTAACAGTCTGGCTCGAAGTAGGACTTAAAGGAGAATGGCTTACAGAAACAGTTGGCCCTGTAATATCGCCCGGAATGCATTCTCCAGTCATTCCTCCCGTTACTAAACAACCCTGATTGCCATCGCAAACAAAACCAGCTCCGACATTATCGTTGCACCAAGTATTTCCACTAGAGCCAACAAAACACTCGCATGAAGCAACTGCATCAACATTATAACTATAAAAGATAAATAACGAAAAGAAAAATACAAATACAATTAATAAAAAATATGAATTTTTCATTTAGTATTCACCCTTAGATTAAATAAATTAAATAATTTTGTTGGGTTTTCAGCATTATTAGTGCTTAATTCATTATAAGAATCCAGTATATTAATATTAATTAAATCTTCATCAGAAATAAACCCTTTTAAATTAATAAAGAAATCCTTATCACTTTCTAAATTAACAGCACAATATTCTTTTCTCTCCACTTTATCCTCTTTTTTTTCTCTAATATAAGAATAAGTGCATTCTTTATAAAATTTCTCATTTATTTTATCTTTTATTAAATCTTTTAAATTAATCCTGAATATAATAAATTCATTTTTACTTAAAAATCCTTCATTAGAGCAGTCTACTAATTTATTATTTCTTACACAGCATAAACCATAGCCATTGTCTCCAATATTACACTGGTTAACATCATAATTAGTATCAATATTAATGTTATTTTTTTCGATATTATTCAGATTAGTTCCAACAACCTTATCACTATCAAATATTAAATCCTTAAAACCAAAGATAACAGCTAAGGAAACAACAATAACAATTCCGAATACAGAAATTATCTTAAATGTATTTTTCCTTTCAAATTCTTTAGTGGCTTCCTCTATAACTTTAACCTCATGCCCTGCTTTAACTAATTCTTTTTTTAGCTCTTTTAAAGAAAAACCTTTTTCAGTTCCACTCTTTAAATATTCCCTTACCTCTTTTTGAGCCATTTTTTTCCTATAATTAAAGAACTGATTTAATATATAAAATATTTGATTTTAGTTTTTATTAATGTTTCTTCTTCCGTAAATATTCCTCAAGCATATTCTCGGAGATCTTTCTAATTTTATCAATAACATCTTTAGGTATGTCCGCTTTTAAATCCTCTTTTAATTCATATAAAAAATCGAAAAGGAATACAGGAAATAAATGTTTTCCAATTTTAGTCTGGTTTATGCTTTCCTCAATTATAATATTCCATTTTATATTAAACTTGTTTATTAAGCTCAATGCATCTGCCCTGTCTTTTTCTCGTTCAGTTGCACTCTTCATCAGAATAACATCTTCAGGGCTGACAACCTTGATAATTAAATTTTCAAACTCATGACTTTCTCTAACCCTATCGATAATATTCTCTGTCATTTGAAAAGTAATAATTTCCCTTAGAAATAAATCAAATCTTGTATCTTTACCCATCATCATAATAGGTTTATTTTGAGCTTCTTCATATTTTTTAAATATCTTTATCAGATTCTTTTTTTCTTCAAAGCCCAATTTTTCCAATATATTCTTAACAGCATTTATGGATTCTTTATCCATAAAGACCAAATCAACATCTTTTGTTTCAGCTTTTGCATTATAAAACATCATAGCGCTTCCGCCAATAACAAAACATTCAACTTTATTCTTCAGTTCTTTTCCAATTAACTTAAAATACTCTAATTGAATATCAAAATTAATCATTCTTTATATACCCCTAAATCTTGTACATTAAAAGGAATATAAACATTCCATTCTTTTTCCACATCTTTAAAATGTTTAGATCTGAAAGGTTTGATTATATACTTCTCCTTTCCATTTCTCAATAAACCTTCTCTTGTTCTTTTATCCATTCTTCTAACTCTTATAATTTTTCTGGCAACATCATATAATGCCCCTATCTTTCTTCCAGACTTGTATTTATCTGCAAAAAATTTTAATCTTGGCCAGTTTTTAACCTTGTTAAACAAATCTAATGATGCTAGAACAATTCTAAATTCACCGGTCATAATGCATCTAACCAGAATTTCTTCGATGCTTGGCTTCTTTTTAGAATGTATAAAATAATCCTCTTTAACAATTATCTTTACTCTTGAATTCTCATTAAGAAGTTCGTAAAGGCTATAACCTGTTACTTTTTTTCTTATTGGACTTATCCGATATAACCTAACTCTTCTGTTTTGTATAGAAGCCAGGTAACCATTCTTTCTCAATAGCCATGCATAGTTTATAGCAGTTCTCGCTTTAACATTCAAAGACTTGGCTATAGTTGAAACAGTCTGCAAGCCATCAAGTTTTCGGGCAATCTTGTATAGATCCATTTTACATCATTTTTAACCAGTTTAATAAGTGATGCATAAGAACTAATATATAAACTTTTCTATATTTTTCAGTAGTTTCAGAATAAGCCTGGATTAAGCTTCTAAAGTAAAATAAGAGGCATTAATATTATCAATATCAAAGCATATTATTCTATTATTTTTATTGCACTTTTAAATCTTTTATTCAGCGTATGCATATTTAATTATGGACTATCATTTCCTCTTCAGAACCTTTAATTAAATTCCAATCTAGCTTTATTAATTGTTTTATAGCAGGATTATTTGTATTTAATTTGTATAAATCAGATTTTCCATATATTGTTACAGTTTCTTCTGATACAACTCTTGAAGAGGCTTTATTTCCTTTAGTTTATTTAGATACAATAAAATATACTGATTTGTTAGATTTTACCAGAAAAATGAATAATGATGGAAATAATATAATTAATGTATGGCAAAATTTACCAATTCAAGTTTATAAAGGAAATCCTCCAGATCCTAAATTTGAAGAAGCTAGACAGCTCGCACAAGAAAATTGGAAGAATAAAACATTTACATGGAAAGGTAGAACAATAACACCACCAGATTATTTTGTTGATGTTGACTTTGATCCTAATATTGGTATAAGATTTGAATATGATTCATCTGGTAGTCTAGTTGATTGGGAAGGAAACTTTGAAGATGGAGGAGAAAGAGGACATGGACAAGATGGAACACCAAGAAAAGCAGCTGTTCATATTTATTTAGGACTTGGTTTTGCATCTGTAGATTATATAGCGAAAACTATCGAACATGAGCTACACCATGTATTAGATGACTCTGGTGTTGAAGATAAAGATGATAAAAACGCATCCTTTCCAAATAGTGGATATCATGTTAGTGAAAACGATAGTAAAAGAGTCGTTACAATATACAAATTAACAGAGTTTTATAAATCAAAAGGAAAATTACCGGAGTTAAGAATTTATAATTAAATTTAAATTAAAGATATAACTTTACTTTTAGATACCTTATATTTTTAAATATTATTTTTTTATAAAACTTTACTACTTAATCATTCAAAACATCACAATATTTTATTAACCAATGTATTATTTAATATAAAAATGGATGTTTTAATCTTAGGCGGTGGTTATGGGACAAGACTCTTTGGTCATTATAATAGAGAAACTTATCATCCAAAAGGTTTAATTAAAATTAGAGAGAAACTATGTATTGAACACATTTTAGATGTTTTTTCAAATAATCTAATTGATGAGATAATTCTTGAGACAAATAATGAAGGTAAGCCATTCTACAAAAACTGGCTTAATGAATCAAGATTTAAAGATAGAACAGAAATATTTGTAGAACCAATATCAACACCAGATAATTGTATGGGTGTACTAAAGACTATAGAGATTGTTTCAAATTTTTATAGATTCCAAAAACCAATTTTAATTCTTTCTCCAGATAATGTGTTCACAGAAACGCAAGATGAACTTATTATAAATTATATATCGGGTGTAAGAATAGCAACATATGAATTAGACTCCTTGAATAATGCCAAAAAATATGGTGTTGTAGTATTAGATGCAGATAGCATTATTAATTGTATTGAAAAACCGTCAGATCCAAAATCAAGAATCATTAGAACATCATGTGAGATTTGGGATACAGATACTTTTGCTTTAATTCAAGAATGGAATACTAAATTTGATTCTAACAAAGTCGGCGATTTCATAGGTTATTTAATAAATATGGGAATTAAAGTAGAATCATATAAAATAAAAGGAGAGTGGATTGATATAGGCAATAAAGAAGATCTTAGTAGATCGAGAAAAATGTTAAAATGAAAGAAACATGTAGTGGAGGAATAGTATATTATAAAGAAAAAGATAGGGTATTATTTTTATTAATTAAAAGTTCAAAAACAGGTTGGTGGGTATTTCCTAAAGGGCATGTAGAAAAGAATGAAGATCTAAAAACGGCAGCTCATAGAGAAATAGGGGAGGAAATTGGATTGAAAAAGCTTAAAATTCATGAGCGATATCATGAAATAATAAATTTTGTAAATCAAAAAGGAAACGAAAAAGAAGTTCACCATTGGCTTTTTGAGACTTACGATAAGAAAATTAGACTATCTAAAGAACATACAGAACACAAATGGCTGGAATTTAAGGAAGCATACGATTTGATTGATCATGAGAATCAGAGAAGATTATTAAAAATCGCTAATGAATTGATAAAAAATGACTGAAATAAATATGATAGTAGGCCACAAAGGGGCAGGAAAAACAACTGTTCTTGAAATAATAAACACATTTGGATTTTACACAACAGAGTTATCAATCCAATGGAAATACTTAGAATTACTGGGATTTGACAGAGAGGAAAAAGAGGGGAAATGGTCAACTGGTGTTGTTTCTTTGGTTTATGATAACTTATTGAGTAGGATAAGCATGAACCCAATTTTTATGAGCGGATTTTCTAGACCTGCTGAAATAAATTTTCTTCAGAAAAAAGAGTTTGATTGTAGAATAATAGAAGTAACAGCTGATTTAGCTCTAAGATATCAACGTACAATAAAAAGAGGAAGAGGATTAGAAGATCAATTATCAATAGAAGAATTCTATAAAAAAGATTTAAGAAGACTTGGTCAGACTGAGGGATATAGAACGAACGATCTCAACGGTTTGCTTAGTTTAGCTTTTTACACAATAAAAAATAATGGAAATTTAAAAAGATTAACAAGAGAAGTTAAAAAAATGTTGGAAACTATGGAATATCTAAGATGAAAATGTTTGTTATAAGACATGGAGAGAAGGAAAATGATAATTTTGACTCTAATATTACGGGATTAGGTAAAAATCAAGCTCGAAATATTTCAAAATTGTTTAAAGATAGTGGGATTAAGAGAATTTATACAAGTGCAAATCCACGTTCAATTCAAACTGGAAAAATAATTAGTGAAGAAATTAATATACCTATTGAAATAATAGATTCAATAAGCGAACTTCAAAAAGAGGTTTTTTTCCAAAAAGAATCCGAATGGAAAGATGATTGTAGAAAAATTATAGAGAATGTACGAGAATTCTTAGCACAAATAAAAGAAAAGGATGAAGATGTTATGCTAACAATGAATGCAGGAATAAATAGAGTTATATTAAGTATAATTCTAGATATACCATTACATAAGACAATACATTTTACACAAGAAGTTGCATGTTTAAATCTGTTTGAATTTAAAGAAATATATGGAGAAAAAAGATGGTGTGTTGGATTATTAAATAGTACATATCATTTAAAATGAAATATACAGAATATATTAGAATAGGATTGATGGGAAGTTCTTGTTCAGGTAAAACAACAACAGCTAGACTTCTTTCTAGAGAATTGAACTTAGAGTTAGAAGAAGAAATTGAATCAGAACTTTTGTCAAGATGGATTTCTGAAGGCAGAATAAAAGATAAAAATAATTTATATCCTTTATTATCAAAAGAATTTCAGGAAGAAGCATTATGTGTAAGGGAGCATAATTCCATGAAAATAAGGAGTGGAATTTCTGATCGAACTGCTGCAGAACTACTCGTTTACAATAAAATATATGTCCAGCCTTATTTTCTCATAGATTATTCTTTAAACTTCACAAACCGATGTAAGAAAATTATGGACACCTATACGCATCTTTTTTTGTTTCCACAAGGAGTATTACCATTAGAAGATAATAGATTCAGAACAATTAATCCCAATTATCAAAAAAAAATTCATCAATTATTATCGCAAGTTTTAAAAAATATAGTTATAATTGGATGGGGTCAAATAGCTGAATTATTATGCGAACATGAAGATGTAGTGGGATTTGTAAAAGGAGATAATCTTGAAGAAATAATAGACGTTAATACTAAATTAGTTATAGAGAAGATTAATCCTGATTTTCATTTAGGTGTAATTGGAATAGGAAAGAATAAATATAAAGAAGTACGATCTAATCAATGGTTAGAAAAAGGATATAGATTAGGTGTATTAATCCACCCAACATCTTATGTTAGCCCAAAGGCTAGAATTGGTGAAGGAAGTGTAATTATGCCTCTTGCTTTTATTGATGATAAAAGTATAGTTGGAAGATGTTCTATTATAGGTCCACAAAGTGCATTAAGAGTTGCTACTATCGGTGATTATTGTCATTTAACGATACAAACAAAAATATTACCGAATGCCAAGATTGAAGATTATGCCTTTATCGGTTCTGGGGCAGTAGTTCTAGAAAATAAAAAAGTTGGCATGTCTGCAGTTGTAGGAGCAAATGCAACTGTGTACTTTGATATTCCTCCAGAACATTTGTATATAGAAAGATCAAAAGATTATAAATTGGAAAAAATAAAAAAAGATTATCCATTAACACATGAAGAAAAAGAAAAAAATTGGAATAGACAAAACGATTAATTTATACACAAACATTATTCTGACATGTTTTACCAACGGGGCATTCTGATGAAGTTAAACAACCAGATACTAAATTCCCATTTGAATCTAAAACTTTTATATTAAAATATTCACCCCATTCTGAACCTAAAGCTGTTCTTGAGTATAAGCATGCTTGTTTGTTTATTATAAGCCCTACATCTTTAAAACAATTTTCTTTATTCGGTTTCTATCTGCTTGTTAATCTTTAAGTTATCTCTGGGGAAGTTCCCTTGATCTTCTGTTTCCTTCTTTTGTAGGATAAGAACCTGTCAAACAGGCTATGCATAATCTCTTGTCAGGAAAACCCAAGGTGTTAAATACATCTATTAGTTTTTCCAAAGGCATATACATAACACTATCCACATTAAATTTTTCAGTAAGGTAATTTTCTAATTCAACAGTATTAGGGTAGTTATGTGCAATGAGCTCTAAGAATGTTGGATAATCTGTCCCATAATAACATGGCGATATTATTGGGGGACAAGTTGATCTGATATGTATCTCTAAAGGATTTAATTCTTCTTTGATGTTTCTTGCTAACGCACCTATTGTGTTTCCTCTCACAATGCTGTCCTCTACAAGTATGATCTTCTTGTTCTCGGTCTTTCCGGGAATAAAGCTGTATTTCGTTTTCATCAAGACATCTCTCTTATCATTTTTCTCTATAAATGTTCTGCCTGCCTGAGAATTCTTTATTACAACCTCTTCATAGCTTATCTGCAGTTCTTTTGCCATGCTTCTGGCTGCAGGAATAGAAGTATCGGGAACAGGGACTATCACATAGCTGTTATCTATCACATTTCTTAATGGTTCTATCTCTGCAAGTTTTTCACCAAGTTTTTCCCTTAATGAGTTCACACCAAGATTATCTAAAATAGATGTTATTCTTGCAAAATACACCCATTGGAAAAAACACGCATTCATGCCATTTGATTCATTTATAAGATAACTTTCTGTTGAATCTTTGTAAATTACAATCTCTCCTGGTTTGAAAGAGGTGTAATTTTTTATGCCGATCTTTGACAAGGCGCAGGTTTCCGATGCCACTGCAAACAAATCATCATTTTCTCCATAACAAAGAGGCATTATACCGGGTCTGCCCCTATATGCAATAATATCACCTAATCCATTCATGAGGATCATGCTCAATCCTCCGTCAATGTTCTCATGAAGCCTGCTGAATACCTCACGATACTTTATTTCTTCATGTCTTTTATAGTTCTCCTCTATGTCATTAGAAATTAAATACATCAGTATTTCTGTGTCAACATTTGTTTCAGGATAAATGTTATACTCTTCATTCAAGTATTTTTTTAAATAGTCAAAATTTGCCAGGTTTCCATTCCATTGAAGCACAAATCTCCTGTTTGGATTCCCACTCCTGAAATAAAAAGGCTGGGCTTCGTTAAGAAGCTCTTTCTCTGTTTTTGAGCTGCCAGAAGTTGCATACCTTACATGGCCTGTTGCTCTGATTCCAGAATATTCCTCAAGCAGCCTCTTATTTTCATTAAAGTTGTCTGCCAGAAACAGGTTATTGACTTTTCCAATTGATTTCTTTCCCTCAAGGGTTTTTCCATTCTTAGCGCTAAATGTGAAGAATCCTGCTGTTTCTTGTCCCCTATGCTGGAGTTCATTCAGCATAAGATGAAGATAATACAAAGCACCCCCATTAGAATGGTATGAATCAGGTTTTTTTAGAGCAACTGCTGCAATGCCACACATATAACATCTAACTTGGTAGAACAATAGCTTATTTAAAGATATTCATGGTTTTGATAATTGTTATTGTATAAATCCTGTTCAGGAAATAAAGGCTTTGCATTTAAATTAGTTGTGTTTATGTGCAATTTCTATATTTGCACATTTTTCAAAATCTACGTTTATTCCTAATTCGAACATTTCCTGTGTTAAGACACATAGGTTGTGGCATAGGCATTTAGCCAATATCTCATTTATTTGTCCGATTTCATACTTACTTCTCAAATGGCTTCCAAACTTGATTTTAAGCATATGGAAAGTACTTTCTGAATTGCTTCTCTTATGATAATGTTGCATAAACTCTTCTTGATGTTCTGAATAAAACTTGAACATTCTTTTCCATAAAAAAGACCCAGACATTCTGGATTTCTTTGTAACATTTTTCTTGAAAGGAATAAAAGCAATTCCACCAATCTGAGAAACTATATTCAAATTCTCTCTTGAAGAATAAGCTTTGTCTGCTGAAACTTCTCTTATGTCATAAACTCTATTGGTTTTTAAAACTAAATCCTTAAACTGTGGACTATCTGCATTATATCCTTTTGTAATATTTACTGCTGTTATTATATTGGTTTTAACACCACAAGTTAAATGACATTTCCTGAATCTTCTCTTATCAGAGTTTGTTCCTAATCTAACATCAAACCACCTATCAAATTGTGAAGTTGAAAAGCCAGAACTATCAACTGCGAAATCTGTTTCTATTTGCTGTAGAGGTATTCCTGAAACATTGATTAAATGCTTGAAATAAGTCAGTAAGGTAGTATCTTTCAAGCATTTTAAAACTGTATTAAAATGGGGTGCTTTGTCTATGAAGCCTAATCTTTTAGCTATTTCAAGATCAGCTATACATCTTCTACTACTTTTGATATTATAAAATTGTAAAGTTAAATAAAAAATCTTATCCCTTGTTGATACAGGTTTTCTTCCAACTTTCTTATCTTCTGGAAAGGGAATATAATCCAAAAGTTCATCTAAGAAATACATTAAATATATTTTCTCTATCTGCTGTGCTTGATTATATGCTGTCCAGTCTTGTGGATAACTCTTTTTAGGCTTTTTATTTTTTATTTGTTCTACTTGTGTCTCTTCTTTAATTGCTGGTTTTACTTCATTGTAAATTCTCGTTGTAATTTTGTTTAAATCTAAATACCTGTACAACTCTTTTCTTTCAAGCGCTGGTGCATTCCTAAGAATTTTAAATAAAAGCCTCTTAAGAATTCTGTTAAGAAATCTTAAGAGGTGGATATAATGAATAAGGAGTATTCAGATTATTTAAAGTTTATTGAAGA
>Ga0209542_10016492_pt1 | contig 12256 bp, 9 predicted proteins | sample RifCSPhighO2_01_FD_184028 | JGI IMG/M metagenome (GOLD analysis project Ga0209542, IMG submission 184028) | Soil microbial communities from Rifle, Colorado - Rifle CSP2_plank highO2_0.1 (SPAdes) (version 2) | ecosystem: Environmental > Terrestrial > Deep subsurface > Rock core/Sediment ...
AGGGACATGCAACTCAATGGGAGTCATGGTCGAGGGCGTTCCAGCAGTCAATGCGATCAAGCTCGTCAATGAAGGGAAGTTTGAGGAAGAGATAAGGACTCAGAAGACAGAGCTTTCTGCTGAAGAGCTGAGAGAGCTAGAGGAAGAGAAGAAGAAGCTCGAGGCAGAGATGAAGGCAAGAAGAGCAGAGTTTGAGGCAAAGGCCAAGCAGATAATCAATGAGATGGCCGGCAAGACAAGAGGAGAGATAAAATCCAAGCTTGTGGAAGCCAAGATACCTACCAAGCTCATAGAAGAGCTGCTGCCAGTCGAGGGCGCAGCTGCAGCAGCACCTGCTGAGGGCGCAGCAGCTGCACCAAAGGAAGAGAAGAAAGAGCCATCAAAGACTTAAGTCTGGATATAGATGCCAGGATATCTTTAGAATTCTCTTTAAGAGATTATTTCTCAGCGCAGAACTGGACAATCCTTTTCTTGTTGATTGCAACATCCTTCTCAAGGATGTCATATGTTGAGTTTAGATATTTGACCCAGAACTTGGATATCCCTATTTTTTCTGCTTCTTCAGAGTAATTTTCTGCGATGATGCTTAGTTTATATACAGCAGACCGTCCATAGTCAACGCTTGACCCAAAGTTGATTGTCGCAGCCTCTACAAAGATCATGTCACTGCAGCTGAATCTCTCTGCTGTGAGGCCCTTCTTTGTCTTTGTTGCAAGCTTATAGGATTTCTCAGACTGAAGAAGGTCTATCCTTGCATCAACAAGAAGCCTTCCAGGAGTTCCTTCCTCAAGGCCATTGCCAAGCTCTGCGAACTCATTGACTACTATACCAATGTCCTCTGCATTGAGCGGATTGGGATATCTTGGATTGTATCTTATATAAACAACGCCATTATCATAATCATGCAGCGAAGTGCCGTATTTTGAGTCAGTCTGGTTTATCTCCTGCAGGGTGTCCTCAAAAGAGGAGTATCCTGTTATGCTGCAGCCAGCTAAAGCTATCAAAAACAGCATAAGTGCGATTGAAGATATCTTAGCTCCTGCTTTCATGGTAATATTGCAAAAATAGATCATATTTAAATTTTATGGATTCATACGAGGCCAAGATAGAGGCTTATGAGCATGCCTATTCCCAAAAGCAGGATGATGATTCCTGCTATGAGGTGCAGAGTCTTAAGCTTCCTCTGCCTCCACTCCTCTGCTTTCTCTGTTGTCGTGAAGCCGAAGTATATCGCAAGCGTTATTATGATCATCGGAAGTATGAATATGAAATTATAAAGCAGCAGCAGGAGCAGTGCTGTTGACCTTGTCGCTGCTTCTGACAAGAGGCCCAATATCACTATGTAAGGCCCTGATGTGCATGGGAGCAGGAAAAGGCTGACCAGGAATCCCATAAAGAAAGCGCCTGGCACAGAAGCTACACTCTTGATGAGCATCTTCATCCTAGGTCTCCATGCTCTTGGAACCTCCATTATGAACCATTTCCCATACCAGAGATAATCCTTAAGGTTGAACAACCCTATAAATATTGCCAGCACAGCCACTATAGTGAAGAATATGTGCGTAAGCCCTGAGACCTGTATCACTGAATAGATGCCTATTCCCATGAGAAGATAAGATATGTAGACTGAGGCTGAGAATGCAAGGCCGGCATAGAGCACTTTTCTCCTGTTGTCTTTTCCTGCAGCGAGTATTGTTGCGAGAAGTATTATCAGCACAGCGAAAGCGCATGGGTTTATTGCATCGACAGCTGCTGCTGCGACAACTGCCGGGATTGTAAGAGCCTCTGTGATGCCTTTGCCGTTCATGTCCTTCAGCTCGCACTGGTTTTTTGAACAGTATATTATCTGATCCTCTATTGCCTGCTTTGTCTTTTCTCCGTCGCCAACAAATACCTTGTCTCCAATGAACACTGTCGGAACACCCTGCACCTCAGTATTGTATGCGACAGAGAGCTCCTGAAGAAGTTCAATGTTCTTTGTATCCATGATATCATAATGTTTTACCTCAAAATCATGCTTTGATGAAAGGCCTTCAAGGAAGCTCTCAATGTTTGCGCAGTGGATGCAGCCTGCACGCTCAAAGAGATGGACTTGCGGAGTGTAGCTGGACTTCGCCATTGCAGCTGAGGACATCAGAATAAGCAAGGAAACTGCAAAAAACAGCAGACATGCGTTCTTTTTGAGGAATGTTACCATGATTGCTCCTTTTTATGCTTAATATTTAAATTTTGTTGTTGTGCGGCGCAGAATCCAAACCTTTAAATATAAGTATTTTAATATGTATATAGATTAGTATTATTATTGATACTAAAGTAAGTAATAAAGTAAGTATTTATATATCAGAAACAGCAGAAAGTGACTGTGATGACTGACTCAAGAGGGCCTGAGATAAGGAGAAAGCTTTACAGGAGAGGCTCATCTTTTGAGACAACAATCCCTATGCCGCTTCTTTTCACGATTGACACATCAAAAAAACACAATGTCCTGTTCAGGCTTGACAAGGAAACAAACAGATGGTACATAGGATTTGAGCAGATTGGAGATGCTGCCAGGAAGACAGGATCAAAGAAAACAGAAAAAAAGAAGGTGAATTAGATGGAGATTGTATTCCATGGAGCTACAAAAGAGGTTGGGAGAAGCTGCGTAGAGGTGATAACAGCAGGGAAGAACAGATTCCTTCTTGATGCCGGCATAAAGTTCAGCGACGCAGGCACAGAATTCCCTTCTCCTGTCATAGAACCCTCCGGGCTCAAGGGAGTTTTCATAAGCCATGCGCATCTTGACCACACAGGATATATTCCACTGCTGGATGCAAACGGCCTCAGATGCCCGATATTTGCGACAGAGCCCACAAAGGCGACAACAAAGATGCTGCTTATGGATGCTTTCAAGATCGGAAGGATCAGGCATGAGCATCTCGGATATGGAGAGGAGAACATTGCAAAGGCATTGTCTTGGATGAGAAGGGTGAAGCTTGACAGGAAAGGGTCAATAGGTGACATTGAGTTCGAGATGTTTGACGCAGGCCACATCCCAGGGTCAGCATCAGTCCTTATTGAAGCCAATGAGAAGAAGCGGCTTTTCTACACAGGAGACATAAACACGACAGACACAAGGCTCCTGAAGAAGGCTGAGGCTGAATACAAGGACCTTGGAGAGATTGATATGATGATAACAGAAGCCACATACGGCGGCAGGGAGCACCCAAAGAGGGAGAAAGAGGAGAAAGAGTTCATTGAGTCCATAAAATCCACGATAGACAATGGCGGCTCGGTGATAGTTCCTGTATTTGCAGAAGGAAGATCGCAGGAGATAATGCTTATCCTCGACAAGATAGGTCTTGAAGTGCCTGTATACCTTGATGGCATGGCTATTGAGGCTACTAGGATGATTAGGGAATTCCCTAGCTCAGTGAAGGATCCCAAAGCCCTGGAAAGCGCTTTCAAGGGAGTGAAACTGGTCAAGGGAGTCATCCAGAGAGAGAAGATAGCCCATCAGCAGGGCGTGTTTGTGACAACATCAGGCATGCTCACAGGAGGCCCTGTCATGACATACCTGAGAGAGATGAGCCAGAACAAGAAGAATGCCATACTGCTTACAGGATACCAGGCAGAGCATACAAACGGCAGGCTGCTTGTGGAGAACGGGATAGTCTTCATCGACGGCTGGAGGACCAAGATAAACTGCTATGTCAGGAAGTTTGACTTCTCAGCCCACTGCGGCAGAAGCGAGCTGAGGGCGCTCATAAGGAAGATAAATCCAGGAAGCATAGCAGTAAACCACGGAGATGCTGACTCCTGCCTTGCGCTTGCAGAGTGGGCAGATGCAATGGGATTCAAGGCCCATGTTCCGTACATGAATGAGAGGATAAATGTTTAATGGCAATAAGATGGAAGGTGAGAGGTGAGCACAGTGAAGAAAAAGATTGATGAAGTGATGGATCTTCTCGACCTCAACGAGCTCGTGAGCGTGAAGAGGGATCTTGACAGCGGAGGGGAGCGGCTTGGAAAGCTTGTCAGCTTAAGGATCAAAGATGAGCTGAAGAAGCACAGCAATTTCTGCTGTGTATGCAACGCAAAGCTGGACCCATACTCAGTATCAAACTTCACCCTGATATTCGGGCCTGATGACATGAAGAAAAAGGCAACTTTCTGCGCAATAGACTGCCTGGAGCACTTCCTTGCCAATCTCAAGGATTTTTTCGGAGATGACAATCAGACTTTCATAAAGAACAAGAAGAGATAAGCTTAGTATGAGAGTTACAAAAAAAGAGGTGAAAGAAGGTGAAACCTTCTTTAGTACTTCTTTGCACAGCATAAAGGAATCTGAAGATATAGAATCTAATAAAGCGAAAAGGCAGGTCATGGAAGGATAAGGACGGAAATATAATGACGGATTTTTACAGGAAGACAATCAGGGAAACAATAGAGGAACTGAAAACGAGCGAGAACGGGCTTTCAGAGAGCGAAGCTCAGGCAAGGCTGCAGAGATATGGGTATAATGCGATAGAGGAGACGCAGAGGATAAGCCCTTTCAGGATATTCATCAGCCAGTTTGCCAGCCCGCTCATATGGGTTCTCATCGCAGCAACAGCGATCTCATTGGCACTGGGCGAGAAGACAGATGCAATAGTGATAGGGGTCATACTTGTCCTCAATGCCATAATAGGATTTGTGCAGGAATACAAGGCAGAAAAGGCCATTGAGGCCCTGAAGAGGATGGCCTCACTTAAGACAATAGTGATAAGAGATGGAAAAGAGAAGGAGATAGATTCCTCTGAGCTTGTCCCTGGAGATTTGATAATCCTCAAGACAGGGGAGAAGATACCTGCTGATGCCAGGCTGATAGAGATCTACAACCTTCAGACACAGGAGGCTGCGCTGACAGGAGAGTCCCTTCCTGTTGACAAGATGACAGGCATAATAAGTTCAGATAAAGCTGTGCTGGGAGAGATGAGAAATATAGTCTTTGCAGGCACAATAATAACCAATGGCAGGGGAAAGGCAGTGATAACTGATACAGGAATGCGCACCCAGCTGGGCAAGATAGCCCATATGATACAGACTACAAAGGCTGAGATGACGCCCTTGCAGAAACAGCTCAAGAATCTTGGCAGATGGCTTGGGATAATCACTCTGGCCATATGCGCTTTTGTCTTTGCAGCCGGAGTGGTAAAGGGAGAGCCTATACTGAAGTTTTTTCTTGTTGCAGTGAGCCTGGCTGTTGCCGCAATACCAGAAGGCCTTCCTGCTGTTGTCACGATCTCTCTTGCCATAGGGATAAAGAAGATGGTGAGGAGGAATGCGCTCATAAGAAAGCTGCCGTCTGTAGAGACTCTTGGAAGCACGACAGTGATCTGCACTGACAAGACCGGAACTTTGACCCACAATGAGATGACAGTCAGGAAGATATTTGTTGATGAGGAAGTGATCAATGTTTCAGGATCAGGCTACGAGCCAAATGGATCATTCTCAGGCCATACTAAAACCCTGCCATTCCTCCTTAAGATCGGCGCCCTGAATAATGATTCTGAGCTTGAGTTAAAGGAAGGAAGATATTGCATCATCGGCAATCCTACTGAAGGCGCTCTGATTGTAAGCGCTGCAAAAGCAGGGCTTGACAAGAACATGCTTGAGAACAAGAACAGGAGGATAGATGAGATACAGTTCAGCTCTGAAAGGAAGATGATGACCACAGTGCATGATTTCAAGGGAAACCATTATTCATATGCAAAAGGAGCGCCTGACATTCTGCTCAAACACTGCAGGCATATAGAGGTAAACGGAAAGACAAGGCTATTGACAAAGCATGACAGGATAAAGATACTGAAGATGAATGAGCACTTCGCAGAACAGGCTTTGAGGGTCATTGGGTTTGCGTACAAGAAGCTGAAGAAGAGCGAGAAAAAGGACGATTATGAAAAGGACCTTGTGTTTGTTGGCATGCAGGGGATGATTGACCCACCAAGAGATGAGGTGAAAGATGCGGTCGCAAAATGCGAGAGGGCAGGAATAAAGGTTGTGATGATAACAGGGGATTTCAAGGGAACAGCTGTTGCAATCGCAAAAGAGCTGGGCATACCTGGAAAAGCTGTATCAGGAGACGAGCTTGAGCACATGGACCTTGACAGGGACGTGCTTGACATAGGCGTGTACGCAAGGGTGAATCCTGAGCACAAGATAAGGATAATTGAAGCTCTGAAGAAGAAAGGCCACATAGTAGCGATGACAGGAGACGGCGTGAATGACGCTCCTGCGCTGAAAAGAGCAGACATCGGGATAGCCATGGGGGTGACAGGGACTGATGTCACAAAAGAGGTGTCTGACATGATTCTTCTTGATGACAACTTCACATCAATAGTCAATGCTGTAGAGGAAGGGAGGGGCGTTTATGACAACATCAGGAAGTTCTTTGCACTGCTCATATCATGCAACATAGGGGAGGTGATGATAATATTTCTCTCCATACTTTTCGGGCTGCCTCTTCCGCTTACAGTCATACAGATCCTGCTCATAAATCTTGTTACAGACGGCCTGCCTGCTGTTGCATTGGGAGCAGACCCTTTTGAGCCTTATGCAATGGAGCGCAAGCCAAGGAGAAAGGATGAGCCGATATACAAAGGCCTGAACCATTTTATTATATATTCTCCCATCATAATGACAGCAATTGTGCTGGCATTGTTCTACTACATGTATACGACTACATCCAATCTGGCAAAAGCCCAGACAGTCAGCTTCCTTGCAATAGCATATTTTGAGATGTTCATTGCTTTTGCTTCAAGGTCAACAAGATACTCCTCATTCAGGGCAGGCATATTCAAGAACAGATATCTTGTAGGTGCTGTCCTGCTCTCAGTCATTGTCTCGCTTGCAGTGGTGTATATCCCTATGCTGCAGCCGTATTTTGACACTTTCCCGATATCAGTTAAAGAGCTGTTGGGAGTGATATTGCTGTCAAGCATTGGATTCATATACCTGGAGATCCATAAGACAATCAGCAGCAGAAAGGAGTTTGCTGCAAAAAACTGAAAGGTTTTTGGCAGCAGGGTCAAGCTTAAATTTATATACAAACCCGGATTAAACAGAGAAAATGGAAAAAGAGGAATGGCATTCAAAGCCTGTAGAGCAGGTCTTGGTGTACTTGGGTTCTTCAGAGAAAGGCCTGCCCTCAGATGAGGCTTCAAAAAGGCTCAAAGAAAAGGGGCCTAATATAATAACAGAGGAAAAGAAGGTCTCTGCTTTCGGCGTATTCCTGAGGCAGTTCAAGAATTTCATAATATATGTACTTCTTTTTGCTGCGATAATCTCCATGGTGGTTGGGGAGAAGACAGAGTTCTTTGTGATACTCATACTTATCTCTGTCATAATAATCGTAGGATTTCTTGAAGAGTACAAGGCATCGAAGGAGATGGAGGCCCTCAAGAACCTGACGCCCAGGATGGCAAGGGTCTACAGGGACAGCAGGATAATTGAGATTCTTGCAAAAGATGTTGTTGCAGGGGATATAATCTCTCTTGACAGGGGTGCAATGGTGCCTGCTGATGCAAGGATAATAAGATGCAATAACCTTAATGCTGATGAGTCAGTGCTCACAGGCGAGTCTATGCCTGTCGCAAAAAGAGAGAATGCTGTAAACGCAGATGCCACTCTTGCTGAACAGTACAGCATGGTCTTTGCCGGAAGCCAGATAACAAACGGCAATGCATTGGCGGTTGTCGTCAGGACAGGAAAGGAGACAGAGATAGGGAAGATCTCAAAGATGATCACTGAGGTAAAGGAAGAGGAAACGCCCCTGCAGAAGAGGCTTAACAGGCTCAGCAAGCAGATATCATTTGGTGTGCTCATTGTATGCGTCCTGATACTTGTAATAGGCCTGGCAAAAGGCCAGCCATGGTCACAGATGCTTATTCTCGCAATAGCTGTAGCAGTGTCAGGAGTTCCTGAAGGGCTGCCTACAATCATAGCAGTGACTCTTGCGCTTGGAGTCAAGAGGATGGCCAAGAGGAACACCATAATAAAAAGGCTGCCTGCAGTTGAGACTCTTGGGACATGCACTGTGATATGCACTGACAAGACAGGCACTCTAACCCAGAACAGGATGACGATTGAGAAGATATTCACATCTGACGCAGAAGTCCATGTCACTGGGACTGGTTTTGACCCAAAAGGGCTCTTCATGTTTGAAGGCAAGGCAATCGACCCGACAAAGAACAAAACTATTTCCAAGGTTATTGAAATAGGGGTCTTCTGCAACAATTCAGACATGAAGAAGAAAGGGGAAGAATGGGACATCGAGGGAGAGCCTACTGAAGGGGCATTCATAGTTCTCGCAAAGAAAGCAGGAGTGGAAAAAGGAGTCCTGCATTCAAGATCGCCAAGGATAAAGGAGCATCCCTTTGATCCTGTGAGAAAATGCATGAGCACAGTGCATTTGGTTGACAAGAAGCCTATTGTTTATTCAAAGGGCGCGCCTGAGCTTCTTCTGGACAAGGCAAAATTCTGCCTGCAGAATGGGATTGTCAAGAGGATAGACAGTAAGTTCAAGGAAAGGATACTGGAAAAGAATGAGGAGTATGCAAGGAAAGGCATGAGGGTCCTTGGGCTTGCTTTCAAGGAGCACAAGCACAAGCAGTATGAGATCATGCATGTCGAATCAGACCTTATATTTGTCGGTCTTGTCGCGATGAGGGATCCTCCGGAACCTAATGCAAAGGAGTCTGTCAGGATGTGCAGGGAAGCAGGAACAAAGGTCGTAATGATAACAGGGGACAACAGGACAACAGCAGAGGCCATTGCGCGTGATCTGGACATATTCTCAGAGGGAGATCTCATCCTTGAAGGACACGAGCTTGAGAGGATGGATGATGGAAGATTTGAGAAGATAGCAGAGAGCGTCAGTGTCTATGCAAGGGCCACGCCAAAGCACAAGCTGAGGATAGTGCAGACCCTCCAGAAGCTGGGGCACATTGTGGCGATGACAGGAGACGGCGTGAATGATGCTCCTGCGCTGAAAAAAGCAGATATAGGCATAGCAATGGGAAAAAGGGGGACTGATGTTGCAAAAGAGGCTGCTGAGATGATAATAAAGGATGATAATTTCACCACAATAGCAAATGCAATAAAGGAGGGAAGGACAATCTATGCCAATATAAGAAAATTCATGTATTACTTCCTTGCCTGCAACATATCAGAAGTGCTGCTTGTCTTCATAGCAATACTGCTTGGAATGAGCCCTCCGCTCACTGCAATAATGATCCTTTTTGTCAATCTCATCACAGGCGACCTTCCTGCTCTTGGAATGAGCGTTGAAGAGGCTCCGAAGGATATAATGAAGCAGAAGCCAAGAGACCCAAAAGAGAGCATATTGAGCGATTATCTGCTGCTCAAGATAGCCCAGGTCGTGCCATTCATAGTCCTTGGAACAATAATGTTATACATGTGGGAGATTGTGATCAGGCATGGCACAATAGAGAGGGCGCAGACAATAGCATTCGCTTCCCTCATATTCTTTGAGCTGTTCCATGTGTTCAATGCAAAGAGCTGGGATGAGGCCTCATTCTCATTGAAAAGCCTGAAGAACATCTACATAAATGCAGGGATTATATATTCGGCCCTGTTTGGGATACTTGTGATATTCTTGCCGCAGGCACAGAAGATATTTGGGACAGTGTCCCTCTCTGGCTTTGAGATTGCCGTGATAATCATAGTGACATCCTCAATAATGTTCTTCAATGACATACAGAAGGCTGCAATAAATGCCGAAATAAGGGAAAGGGAGAAGATGGAGATCCATAATAACAGTGATTTAGGTAATAATTTATAAATAAGCCTTTTCTTCAAGTTCTTATGGATAAAGAATATTTTGATGATCTTATTTCAGAGCTGAGAATCAGGAGGCTCTCTAAAGACCAGATAGCAAAGCTGAAAAGAAGGCTTGCAAAGAAATATCAGCTCAGTAGTTTTCCGACTGACATAGAGATATTCCTGAATGCCAGGCCTGAAGATGTGAAGTACTTGGGGCAGCTGCAGACAAAGCCTACAAGAAGCCTTTCAGGGGTTGCTGTTGTTGCTGTCATGACAAAGCCAATGCCATGCCCCCATGGCAAGTGCGCAATATGCCCGGGGGGCCCTGATTCTGCTTTTGGAGAGGTGCCGCAGAGCTATACCGGAAAAGAGCCTGCTACAATGAGAGCCATAAGGGCTGGATTTGATCCTTACTTGCAGGTCTTCAACAGGCTGGAGCAGTATATTGTCACAGGCCATGCACCTGACAAAGCAGAGCTGATAATAATGGGAGGGACGTTTCCTTCTTTTCCTGAAAAATATCAGGATGATTTTGTCAAGTATTGTTTCAAAGCAATGAATGATTTCTCAAGATTGTTTTTCAGGAAAGGTGAGCTTGATATTATTGCTTTCAAGGACTTCTTTGGGCTGCCTGGCAGGGTTGGCGATCCAAAGAGGACAAAGAATATCCAGAACAAGCTTAGGAAGCTCAAGGGAGAGACAATGCTGGAAAAAGAGCAGAAGCTCAATGAAAAAGCAAAGATAAGATGCATAGGAATGACAATCGAGACAAGGCCTGACTATGCAAAGGAAGAGCATGCAGAGCAGATGCTGAGGCTTGGCTGCACAAGAGTAGAGCTGGGCGTTCAGTCTGTGTATGATGATATTCTTGATGGGATAGAAAGAGGCCATTCTGTGAGAGACAGCATAGACGCAACAAGGACATTGAAGGATCTTGGTTTCAAGATAAATTACCATTACATGCTCGGCCTGCCAGGATCGAATGAGACAAGAGACCTTGTCGGGCTTCAGAGGCTCTTTGTTGACCCAAGATTCAGGCCTGACATGCTGAAGATATATCCATGCATGGTCGTGAAGGGCACAAAACTTCACGATGAATGGAAGAGGAAGAAGTTCTTTCCGCTGAGCACAAAAGATGCGGCAGAGATAATCATTGAGTTCAAGAAGACCTGCCCAGAGTATGTAAGGATAATGAGGGTGCAGAGGGATATCCCGACTTATGCGACAGAGGCAGGCGTTGACAGGACAAACCTGAGGCAGCTGATCCAGGAGGAGATGAGGAAAAGAGGGATAAAATGCAGGTGCATAAGGTGCAGGGAGATCGGAAGGCTTGCTGGAAAAGGAAGGACAAGGATAAAGACGCTTAATTATGATGCCTCAGAAGGAAAGGAGTTTTTTATCTCTGCTGTGAAAGGAGATAGCCTTCTTGGCTTCTGCAGGCTTAGGTTTCCTTCGCAAAGCCTGAGGAAGGAAATAACAAAAGATTCTGCCCTGATAAGGGAGCTGCATGTCTATGGCAAGGCAGTTAGTGTGGGAAAGAAAGGCGCTGTGCAGCATACAGGAATAGGAAAGAGGCTCCTGAAAGAGGCTGAGAATATCGCAAAGAGAAATGGCAGGAAGAAGATTGTCGTCATTTCAGGGATCGGCGCAAGGGAATATTACAGGAAGCTGGGATACAGGCTTGAAGGAGTTTATATGGTCAGGAAGCCCTGATCAGGAAAGATATTTTTTTCTCCCTTCAGGGGTCAGGGAATAGGTGTATTCAAATTTTCCTGTATCACAGGATATTGAACCATCCTCAATCATCTGCTTAAATACTTTCCTGAGCTGAACTGTTCCGCTTGGGCTTATACCCATGCTCTTTAGGATCCCATCTTTTGTCATTGCAACATGATTTACGGCCTGCGCAACCATAAATCGATAGTGTTCGGGACTCCTTCTTTTGTTAAAAGAACAGTGAGGCCTGTAAAGCTGCATTGCTTCTGTCACTCCAGCTGATTTCCCTTCCAGAGTATTATCTCCTGAGAAAACAGAGATATATTTTGTAACACGTGATTCCTGACGGTCCTCAAAGAATCTCTGTGCTTCAAGCAGATGTTCCCAGGCACGATAACCTAAAGGAGTTAGTGAATAGAACTTGTCTTTAACACAGCTGACATCCATATGAAGGTATCCCCCACTAACCAAGGCATTCAATTTCCTTCGCATGGCTTCAATCTTCAGGTCTTCCATATACTCCCGAATGTCGTTTGTCCTGAATCTCCAAGGTTTACTGCTTCCTTTCATCTTTTCCTGATACAACCAGAACATGGTTTTATCTGACATAGGCAAGAATGTTATCACAAGAGATTCAAGCAGCTCTTTTCTCTTCACTCCTGAATCAGTGAGGTATTCTTCAGACAATGAATACACCTTTGTTTTCTTATCAAATCTTGAGGTGATCACACCTGCC
>Ga0209542_10016493_pt1 | contig 12255 bp, 11 predicted proteins | sample RifCSPhighO2_01_FD_184028 | JGI IMG/M metagenome (GOLD analysis project Ga0209542, IMG submission 184028) | Soil microbial communities from Rifle, Colorado - Rifle CSP2_plank highO2_0.1 (SPAdes) (version 2) | ecosystem: Environmental > Terrestrial > Deep subsurface > Rock core/Sediment ...
GACTAAGGAAATAGGACCCGGTAGGCTGGGCTAAAACGCAAAGGGGACCCCCTTGCGAGGGCCCCCAAGCTATCAAATTCGTGACCTTTCGGTCATTTTCAATAATACACCTGTAAAGTGAAGAAAACAAGAAGATGGGGATAAGGCCTATTAGTTAGTAATATTTGGAGTTCAATAATAAAAAGGCCCCCGGCACAGATGGAACTGTATAAGGGTCCTTTTCGTAGTAAAGACTTTATAGTCCTTTACCACAACTCCGGCGGCTCTGGCACATCTACCTCACCACTAGAGAGGGAATAAAACCACTCTAGGACCTCCTTTTCGTCGTACCCGTCCCCTGGTGGAATAATTTTTAAGTCGTAGAAGAGCTCTTTGACTTTAGCAGGACTGAGATGAGATCGGTCTATAGCATTGCAAAAGTTGTAGAAATCTCCGTCCTCCATCTGTTCTTTTTGACGAACTTTGAACTTTTTGAGAACCGCCTCTTCTTTTTCTTTGTCCGTATGTGTTAGATGTCCCATGAACGATTGTATAAATGGCTAATAAGTGCCGGCTTTAGGTTTGGATTATAGTCCTTGCACTCTACCAGCATCTCGAACAATTTTGTAATTTGTGCGATTGTGGCTTTGCTGCCGCTAACCGCCTCGGAATAATTAATAAATGTGCTGTGGCCAGGTTGTCTCCTTTGCAAGGTGTCGAAATGTTTTTTGATGTCCATACCACCATCATCTCTTAGTACCAAAACTGACGGTGTTGGTTGGGGTTGCACGACGGATTTCCCCTTCCGGGTATGTATGGCGGAAGAGGTTCTTGAAGCTATTTAGAGAAAGTCAGGCAGAGCATGCTAGTTGTCCCACTTTTCTAAAGCAGCAGATTTATATAGGAGTCAGTCGCTCGGGCATAACCCCAGCGTATAAGCAGTGCCAAACATTATTCCCTTCCGGCAGATACCAAATCCTGGCTAGGTAAGGCCCTTGCGGGCAGAAGCATCACCAAGCAACACGTATCAACTCCTGTGTGTCGAAGCACAGGCAACTTCATGGCACTCTTATTGTCGCAATGATGGCGCACTCTACAATCAGGGTGGTGGCTTGGGCAAATCCGTCTAAAGCTCGCCATTTATCCACCCGGTCAAAGAATGCGTCAACTATGCGCTTCGTCAGACAGACGTTTGTCGGTTTTCCACACGTGTTCGTTGTTGCGTATGGTCCTCCTGGCGGGCGGTTTTAGAATGCGTTGGCCCGGAAAGCATTGGTCTGACTCCAGTTGTCAAAATGCGGTTTGCATTTGGTGGACAACGGTGGCAAAGAGAGCCAGTCGCCCGATATCACCCTCTGTGGGGCATTGGTTGTATCGTAGCAGAGTCCTTATAAGTTTTCTAAAATAGTCCGTGGAAAAGAAACAACAACATTAGAAAATTAGCCTGTCTATATGCTCCATATACCTGGACTAGCAACTCCAACGACATCTCTGTAAACAGCATGCCAGTACCACTGTTAACAGCATTGCCGGTTGTAGCGTAAAAATAATTTGGTGCTACAGTTGGGGAACAATTGAATAAAAAGGCTCTACCCCTGGCAACTAACATCAGGCAAGAGTGACAAGCCCAGTGAAGCTTAAAGAACCCATCGTGGGGGAGCTTCACTGGCCATATCGGGAAACTGGTATGCCGTCGCGAGACGGGACCCGCGGTGGGCTTTTTGCGTTCCACCGCTGGCATTATTCGCCTGGCGGTTTTATTTTTATGGAAGAGTTTCCTTGGGGCACAGTCTACATCACAGTCCTTGTCTGCATTATGTTTTTCCTTTTCTTGAGCTGGGGCACTAAGCCAGATCCTCGTGACTACAACCCATTTGCAAACTGTATTACGGTAGGTGAAGAAGAATATTGCGAATAATTTTATGTATCCTATCAATAAAAAATCCACCAGCAGCGCTCCGATAACAGTACTCTTCTTTTTTGTACTCTTTTCTCTACCAATATCAGTGTCGGCTCTTACGATGCTCGACCCCGGCGGTAGTGCGGTTAACCCAATCTATGTAGAAGTTGTGGAGGATCCTTGGCAGTCGATGTTGAAGTCAAATAATACGCAACAGCAAAAGAATAGCCAGACTGTACAGCGCCTCCAGTCACAATTTGGCGCGACAGCTTATTACGAATGCTATGGTCAAAACTCTAAAGGTGGTAGTGGTGGCGATGCTTTTGTTGAAGCTACTATATTAATAAGGACAGAGTCTTGTCTACACTACAAACGCGCTCCATCTCAACAACAAACACAGCAAATAAACGTTCCAGTGCAGACCAGTAATAGCTCATCTGGGTGTGGCCCGAATTCATATGCTGGTAAGGTGGAAGGAACTTGTACATGCGTACCTGGATATCAGTGGGCTACTGGTGGACCTTCCGGATTGTATTGTGTACCTACACCACAAAAAACAGTCACTGCCGCCCCAACAATAAGCCCTCAAAAAAGCAATCAGCAAATCTGCCAAGAGTATTACGGTGCCGGCAGTGGTTGGAATGGACAGAAGAACGCACAGGGTGGGCTAGTTTGTGACTGTGCCAACGGTTTTGAATGGAATTCGGCACGTAATTTTTGCAACATTATAGCCGTAAAGACCGGGGGTGGAAGTTGGGATGGAGGAGGTGGCTCAACCGTGGCCCCAGTAGTTCAACAAAAGAATGCGACAGGCTGTGATAAAGGCCAACAACGCATCAAAGACGGCTCTTGCGCCTCGTATCAGCGTGCTTGCTTCCTAGATTTGGGTTCTCAAGCTGTGTGGACTGGTAAGACAAACAAAACAGGAGATGCAATATGCGGATGTGCTAAATGGTACAAGCTTTCCTCGGATGGTAAGAGTTGCGTGTCCGAGACAAAAAACGAAACGTCGCAGATTAACAGCAACACCGGTACTGCTACGAGTGGTAAGAGTTGGTGGACAGGGTTTATGCAGTGGCTTGGACTATGATTACTACACTACGACATCAATTCGACAGTCCGATGGTTGCACTGTTTTTGCTCGTGATGCTTTACAACTTTTCGACGATATTAGCATTCTTTGTTTGTGCTTTTGCAACATTCTTCCTCTGTAAGCGGTATTGGCAAGGAAGAGTAGGAATGTTCCACTTCTGCTTTTTGGTGGCAGTATTCGCGCTGTACGGTGCTAGGGGCGCATATCTCTTTTGGATTGCGTAGGACATAACCTGTATTTGCTCCATAAAACGGCTATATTTTTGGCCTTATCTAGTGTAATGTTGCAATAAGTCAAGGGTTCGTGGATTATATTATTTATATGAGTTTTATTTAAAATAAAGCAATAACGTTTATGAATATATGTCATGCAGAAATATTGAATTTCCGTGCTCTCAAAAAGGTAGACGTCCCCCTCAATAATTTCTCAGTTCTATTAGGTGAAAATGATGTAGGAAAAACATCTTTCTTATTTGCATTAGAGCGTTTTTTTTCAAATAAAAAAGTTACCGAGAAAGAAGATTTCTTTTGTGAGAAAACTGATACCGACATTAGCATAACTTTAACTTTTGAGAATCTTCCGGACACCCCCAATTTGGCAAATATCAAACATCTAGATGGAAAGACAATGATTCGTAAAGTTTTTGCCATCGATAAAACTCCGGAAGTAAAAGCAATCATGGAAGATGGATCAACAAAATCTGTGGATAAGGATGTACTAAAGGAATATTTTTCTAGTGAATCTTTTCACTTTATACCCGTCCACAGAGACTTGTCAGTTCAGTTTTCTATGAACAAGACAGCTCTTTTGGGAAAAACCATGAGAGCAAAAATGCATGAGGCAATGGAGGGAAATGATCCTGATAATTCTTTACCAAAAGTTGAAGAAATTTTACGAAAATCTCTTGAAGAACCCAAAGATACACTCCAGTCTTTTTTGAGACAGCAAATGCATAACGAGGATCTTAAATTGCTTTTCGATGAACTTACAGTTGATCCAGTTGAAGGGGTTTCATTTAAGGTAAAACTTTCAGACGACAGAATAGATAATGTTTTGATTGAGAATAGAGGTGCCGGTACACAAAATAATCTCATTATTGCCCTCTTTCGGCTCATAGCGGGGCTCGATGTCGGCGGCAAAATAATCTTTGCAATGGAAGAACCAGAAAACAGTCTACATCCAAAGGCGCAGAGGCAATTACTTACTGTCCTGCAAGAAATTAGTAAAGATTCTCAAGTAATTGTAACTACACATTCCCCAGTTTTTCTAGAAAGAAGTAAATTTGAAAACAATATTATCCTAACTCGTACCACTGAGGGAAATACTATCGCGAAAACATTTAATCCAAAAATGTTGGAGGAATTAAGAACTGATTTGGGAATAAGACCGTCCGACGCCTTACTAAAAGGCGGGGGCAATTGTGCGATTTTAGTCGAAGGCAATACAGAAGAGGACGGCTTTCCAATTCTAATGGAAATGCTTGGATTAAGTGAGTTTAAACTTGGAATTGCAATAATAAACTTACGAGGGAGTGACTTGCACACCATTAGAAGTACAGCCCGACTATTGCTAGCTTATGATATTCCTTGTGTTGTTGTTCTCGACCGAGACGCTCAACAACAGGCAACAGATATCGAGAGGGAGAGTAAGTCTGAATTAAAAAATATTAAAAAAGTTTTCTGTTTAAAAGAAGGAACTATTGAAGATTATTACCCACTTGAGATCATCGCCGAGGTTATTAACCAGAATCTAAGTCCGACAGAAAAGGTATTGGCCTCCGACTTTGACGCTTCAAAGCACGGAGCAGAAAGGCTAAAAGATTTTAATAAGGTCATGTTTGCTAAAGGAGCGGGGAGTCCTGGTACATATTTAAAAAGATTAATTGGATCAGTCGGAACAACAATGATGAAAGAGCAAAAGCTGGAAGTATCTCCAGAATTGAAAGCTATATTCGATGAAGTTACGAAAATTGTAAACCAGGCGCAATAAATCTAGAGCGAGTTTGCGAGCTTATGCCAGCTTAAAAAGATCATGAAAAATAAAACCTCTAATACAAGCCTGCATGGAGCAAAGAAGGCAAAGAACGACGAGTTTTATACCCAGTACGGCGATATTCAGAAAGAGATTGAAGCGTATCTAGAATACAACCCCGCTGTATTCCGAGACAAAGTTGTATATTGCAACTGCGACGATCCGTTCGAGAGCAATTTCTTTCGCTATTTTGTGCTCAATTTCAACAAGATTGGATTGAAGCAGCTTATCACCACTAGCTACAAACCCTCGCCCGTAGCCAATACGCAATTGGGATTGTTTGGCGATGATAAAACTCTTACAAAATCAAAAGGCCGTTCTAAAATAAATGCCAATAAATTTATTATCAACGAAGTGCACGACATAGATGGCGACGGAGAGTTTAACTTGAAGGACATTGCTAAACAGTTAAAGGCAAACAAACATAACGAATGGACACCGCTAGAAGGCGCCGGCGACTTCCGTAGCGATGAATGTATAAATCTACTTAAACAATCCGACATCGTGGTGACAAATCCGCCGTTCAGTTTGTTTCGCGAATATGTTAAGCAACTTTTTGATTACAATAAAAAGTTCGTTATAATCGGCAATATGAATGCGATTACGTATAAGGAAATTTTTCCGCTAATCAAAAATAACAAGCTGTGGTTAGGAAACGGTTTTCGTGCTGGTAATGCGTATTTCTTTACGCCAAATACGCGTGATTTCGCTTCAGGAGTTTATGATATAAAAACGGGTTTAGTGAAATTCCGCAATGTTTGTTGGTTTACTAGCTTAGACCACGGACGTCGTCACCAACCATTGCCACTTATGACAATGGAAGAAAATTTGAAATACAGCAAACATAAGGAAATTAAAGGCAAAAAGGCATATGATAAATATGACAATTACAATGCCATAGAGGTGCCGTTTACTGATTCTATACCAAGCGATTATGGTGGTGTAATGGGTGTACCAATCAGTTTTCTCGATAAATACTCTCCTGAACAATTCGAGATTGTCGGCATGTGCGAAAACATAGATCTGTATAAAATGAAAACAAAGGTATATTCGACGGCGGAATGTAAGCAAGCATATTTTGATAAATTTGGAAGAAAGGGAACCTATGACCTAAACGCAAGTGGAGTGGTTATTAAGGGTGGTTTATTGGAAAAGGTCTATCAAAGAGTGCTTATCAAACATAAAAAACCAATAAAATGAAAACGACTTTAAAAACCAACATTACCGTCAAAGATATTTGCGATGGATTCGTCTATAACGAACTGGAAGGCAAAGGGCTGTTCGGCTTGTCTGGCAAACTCACTATTCAACCGGAGTATCAGCGTAACTATATCTATGCCTCCGACGGCGGGAAAAGAGAGATGGCCGTTATTGAATCATTACTCAAAGATTACCCGATTGGCTTGATTTATTTTAATAAGGTTTCTGAAAATAATCTGGAAGTTTTGGACGGGCAACAGCGTATCACTAGTGTTGGACGTTTTGTGACTGACAAATTTGCCATCAAAGACGAAAATGGTATGGAGCAATATTTTGGCGGTATGGCAAAAGATAAGAAAGCCAAGATTTTGGAAACAAAACTGCTAATTTATGAATGCGAAGGAACTGAAAGCAGATAAAAAGAGTGGTTCAAGACGATTAATATAGCTGGAGTTCCGCTCGTCCCTCAAGAATTGTTAAATGCGATCTATTCCGGACCATTCGTTACGCTAGGTAAAGAGGAGTTCAGCAACAGCCAAAATGCCAATATTCAAAAATGGAGCGCGTATATAAAAGGCAGTGCAAACCGACAGGCATTTTTTGAGAGTGCTCTAGACTGGGCGAGTAAAGGAAGTATTGATGATTACATGAGTATTCATCGCAACGACAAAAATATCAATGAGTTAAAAAAATATTTCAACAGTGTAGTCGATTGGATCTCTAGTGTATTTACCGATGTAGAAAGCGAAATGTGCGGACTCGAGTGGGGACGACTTTACGAGGAATATCACAAAAAGGTGTATGACCAGTCTAAAGTATCAAAGGATGTTCGAAAGCTCTACGGTGATCCCTATATCAAAAACCGCAAAGGTATTTTTGAGTATATTCTCGGTGGCTCAGTTGATACGAAATTACTAGATGTCCGAATTTTTGATGAGGCGACTAAGAGATCTGTTTACTCGAAACAAACAAGTGAGGCGGAAACTAAAGAGAAATCAAACTGTTCCCATTGTGCTATCGGACATGATGCTAACAAAAGCAAGATTTGGAGTTTTGGCGAAATGGACGCCGACCATGTAACAGCTTGGAGCAAGGGTGGCGCTACTACGGCCAAGAACTGTGAGATGCTCTGTAAGACACACAATCGAGCAAAAGGTAATCGATAAGAAATTGTTTTTTTATTACATAACTTCCGACAAATATGAACGAGATTATATGTCCAAACTGCAAAAAAGCGTTCAAAATTGACGAGGCCGGTTTTGCCGACATCGTTAAACAGATACGCGATCATGAATTTGAGGAAGAGCTACATAAACAAGAAGCGCGTCTGAAAGCAGATAAAGAAAATGCCGTCAAACTTGCTGAGGCAAATATTACAAATACATTGCAAAAAGACCTTGCAAAGAAGGATGCTGAACTAGTTGAACTTAAGGCAAAAAAAGACCGCGAGCTTTCTGAACTTGATGCAAAGAAAGAATCGGAACTAGCCGAAATGAAGTCAAAAATAAATAACGCAAATCTTGAGAAAAAACTTGCTGTCACTGAAGCGGTCAATAAAATTGAGAAAGAGCGTGACGAACTGGCCGGCGAGCTGAAAAGTAAAGATGCCGAGAAACAACTGCTTGAGACGTCATTAAAGGAAAAATATACCACTGAGCTCAAGACCAAGGACGACATCATCAAGATGAAAGATGAGGAAATTGCTCTTCGTAAAGATATGAAGCTCAAGCTTTCAACAAAAATGGTAGGCGAAACACTCGAACAGCACTGCGAGACCGAGTTTAACAAGCTTCGCGCAACTGGATTTCAAAATGCATATTTCGAAAAAGACAACGACGCAACGGCCGGTAGCAAGGGTGACTACATATACCGCGAAACTGATGAAGCTAAGAACGAAATCATATCGATCATGTTCGAAATGAAAAACGAAGGAGACGAAACCGCCACCAAGAAAAAGAATGAAGACTTTTTACGCGAACTTGATAAAGATCGCGCCGAGAAAAAGTGTGAGTACGCCGTTCTCGTTACGCTTTTGGAAGCTGAAAATGAGTTATATAACACCGGCATTGTTGATGTTTCTCATAAATACCCAAAAATGTATGTGGTTCGCCCACAATTTTTCATTCCCATCATAACTCTACTACGCAACGCATCCATGAACTCGCTTAAATATAAAGCCGAGCTTGCTGTTGTAAGGAATCAGAATATCGATATCACCAACTTCGAGGAAAATATGAACAAGTTTAAAGATGGTTTCAAAAAGAATTACGAGCTTGCTTCTAGTCGATTTAAAACAGCCGTCGATGAAATCGATAAAACCATTGACCATCTCCAGAAAACCAAAGATGCTCTCCTGTCGTCTGAAAATAACCTTCGTCTCGCCAATAATAAAGCAGAAGATTTGACAATCAAAAGACTAACGCGCGGTAATCCTACAATGACAGCAAAATTTACTGAACTAGAAATTGATGAAGATCAAACAAAGGCTTGATGTAATTATTATTCACTCGTACCAAACACCCCAAAATATATGCCTAAGGGGAGAAGTACTTTTTTGTTTCGTCTTTGAGCGAAGCCCGCCGGCCAGGCCACAGGTCTAAATGTAGCTACTTAGAGAACACACACCAAACAACCACCACCAACACGAAAAAAGGCAGAAAGGATATAAACAATCCATCCTGCCTTGTTTTATTTCGTAGTTACTTTGCAGCGTATTGCCGTATAAGCTCGGATGCCTCAAATTTTTCTAAGGTCTCGAGATTTGGCAGCCACTTTTCCCGAACATCATCAGGGGCGTTAACCTGCAGAAGCTGTTTTAGGTATTCCAGCTGGCGTGGAGTTGCCATAGTACTCTCTCCATTGTCTGCCCGGTAGGCTTCGCCCAAGGCCACACTAGCGCCAGGATCTTCCGCGTTGGTGCGGAAGGTGTCCAAAACTTTTGCCCTAATGACGGCATCCGCAAGAGAGGAATTGAACGCAAGATTTATACTCCGAGTTACAAAGCGATTATTCGGACTAAGAACAGAACTACCCCTTCCCTGTGAAATCACGCGGCCTTCTTTGCTTAAGGTGCAAAGAAAGCTAATTAAACCGTCTACGTGCTTCATAGTATTGAGAGTCGCTTTGTCTTCCTCCACAACAGCTGTAAGGGTGTAAGAACCGGTAAGTTTTTGTATCATCTCCCGGGCCGGGTGTTCTTCACGACGCACTTCGAACGAGCGCCCTTTCGCTAATTGCAGGGGAGAAAGGACTCGGTTTTTGGTAAGCATATTTTTGTTCATCTAACTTGGTAATAGTAATGACTCCGTTGCCGTATTGGATTTCCGCTTTGCTGCCGACTGTGAAGCCGGACTCAAGCAAAAGACGGTTAGCAATACGAAGCATCGGTTTTCCTGTGTCCCTGCCAGGAGCGTATGCCACGGTCACTTCGCGTTTCGGACCGTAACTAAGAAGCAAGGTCATTTTTATGCCGCTCATATCTTTTTTGGCTCAACCTGTTTGATGTAGAACAAGAAGACCGGCCGCGGAATCTTCTTAATTATTTTGCCTTCCGCATCTTTCTGCTCGACAAAGGTAACAGAGCGAATGGCCTTCTCGCCTTTGCGCGGAGCATAGCCTAGAGAGAGCCATTTGCTGAACGTGAGACAATTCCGTTCCGCGTCGTAGCGTTTCACTTCTGCCTTACTCCAGCGACGCTCAATTTCTGCGGCTACCATGTCATGAGTGGTAGACGACCCGGTAAACCCAGAGATCGCAGGACCAGCCATAATTTCTTTAATGCTTTTCATACTGTATAGGCATGGTTAACACGCGCACTCGACTACATTGCGCAAAGGCTGATGTGCTGATTAATTTATTCCTTCACTTACCCAAGTAGTTATTTTTTAAAAGGGGCGGTATGGGGTTATTCTTGGTCGTATGGGACCCAAACGAGGTAGGAGGTATATATGGGTACCTCTCGGGGTTTTTTAAAAATTTTAGAGCTTTACAAAATTCAAGTAAATGTGCTAACATCCTTTGTGGGGGAACTTCTCCCGAAGCACTTTAAAATAAAATTCAAGAAGCGGTGCTGAAAATCGTTATCCAACAACAGCACCCTCATGGTTTTGTAATAGGCAGGCCGTGTAATTAGTTGGAAAAAAAGTAAAAGGTGGTGGCAAAGCTCTGTCGCCCTACCCGTGTATCGACCATACATGAAAGTGCAGAGTGGCGACGAGGTTACGCAAATTGACTCCTCTCGCGACTGCCGGCAGTTCGGCGGAATAAAAAGTTAGTTTACGGCCGTGGAAGCCTACATCCCCGCGGAGACCGGTATAGAAACAAGAGTCCCTCGGACCTAGGAGGCTCGGCGTAGTAGACAGCGCAAAAGACGTATGTCCCAAGAATAGAAAAGTTTATGAGCATAAGGCTCGTAAGTTTCTCTTTTTTTGGGATTTTTTTGTTAATAATCTCCGAAATATTTTAGGTTATCGGCGAAGCATTAAAACCCGTGTAGATTTTTTCCTCCGCTGCATGGGACAACGAGTCAAAAATGGAACAAGTAAAGCCGGTTCCGAAAGTAGAGTATGAGTGCGTAGAAACACAGGAAGCAGAGAGACAAGTGGAGAGAGCGTTCGATGTTTTGTTCGGGGTATTATTAGGGAGTAAGCAGTAAAAAATATGACTAACGAAAGCACCAAAACAGGTAGGGCGATAGCATTGTACGGGAGGGTCTCAACAGCGCGCCAAGAGGATGAGCAGACGATTAAGACGCAACTTGTCGCGGCACGGGAGTTTGCACAGAAGAACGGTTATACCATTGTGGAGGAGTATCTAGACGAAGGGTGGAGCGGTACTATCCTTGCTCGGCCTGGGTTAGATCGACTCCGTAGCGACGCACGGAAGAAGCTTTGGGATGCGGTTCTTATTTACGACCCGGACCGTTTGGCTCGGGTGTACTTCTACCAAGAGCTTGTTATGGATGAGCTGCGCGAGATTGGCGTAGAAACTCTATTCGTTACCGTGCCACCCTCTAAAAACCATGAGGACCAACTTATGAACGGTGTGCGTGGTGTCTTTGCGCAATATGAGCGTATGAAAATTACTGAACGATTCCGGTTAGGTAAAGTGAGAAAAGCTAAAGAGGGCCATATTGTTTCCAGTGATGCACCCTATGGGTATGCCCTTGTAACCAAAAAGGGAAAGGTTGGCGATGCTGATTTTATTCAAACTCACTATGAAATAAATGAGACGGAAGCGCGGGTGGTGCGGTTGATATTTGGATGGCTTGCAAATGACCGACTTACTATCCGCAAAGTGGTAAAGCGTCTGCAAGAGCTTGGAGTACTGCCACGGAAAAGCAGGAGAGGCGTATGGAACACCAGTACGCTTACTACAATGCTCCGTAACAAAACCTACATTGGCGAGGGGCGCTACGGCAGCTCATATGCGGTAGTCCCTGTTCGGCCGCTGAAGAATGGGGTGTATAAGAAAAATTTGAAGACTAGCCGGAAGATGAGACCCGAAGAGGAGTGGGTAAAAGTGCCGACTCCCGTGATTATTGGCCAAGACACGTTTATTCAGGCTCAACGACAAATCAGAATAAATTTTGAAATGTCGTCACGCAACAAAAAGAATAACTACCTCCTTGGCGGCAAAATACGCTGTGTATGCGGCTGTACGAGGACGGGGGAGGGTCCACAGCACGGCAAACATCTCTATTATAGGTGTGCTAATCGGGTTAAAAGCTATCCTCTGCCGCCAACGTGCCAGGAGAAAGGTATAAACGCACGAATTGCTGATGGTCTTGTGTGGTCTAAAGTCTCGCAACTTATGAGTTCCCCCGGATTGCTGCAAAAAAATGTAGAGCGTTGGTTGAACGATCGGGGTACCAAAACACAGGACGTTCTGGTCGATGTACAAGCCCTAGAGAAAGAAGTAGCCAAGCTCGAAAAGCAAGAGAGCCGATATCTTGAAGCCTATAGTGAGGGCGTGTTTTCGGTAGAGAAATTGCGCGAACTGGCAACTCCTCTAAAAGAACGTATAAACTCTGTCAAAACGCAGATTGTCCAGG
>Ga0209542_10016494_pt1 | contig 12254 bp, 17 predicted proteins | sample RifCSPhighO2_01_FD_184028 | JGI IMG/M metagenome (GOLD analysis project Ga0209542, IMG submission 184028) | Soil microbial communities from Rifle, Colorado - Rifle CSP2_plank highO2_0.1 (SPAdes) (version 2) | ecosystem: Environmental > Terrestrial > Deep subsurface > Rock core/Sediment ...
AAACCGCAAAGATTAAATCCTTGAAAATCCAATAGTTCTCTAAGCGCGAAATTGGGCTTTTGGGGTTCCATAACCCCAATTGTACCCTTTTTAATATTTCAGCTTATCCTAAATCGGGAGAAGAAGCAACATTAATTGATAATATAAATAATTGCGGGAACAATCGAGCAAGAGGAGATTGTGAAGTAAGCAATCTTAGTTGGTAGGTTCATTAACTTTGTTAATGAAGAGAAAGCGCGAGCGAAGCGAGCGCGTTATCCAAAACAAAAACTCTTAAAACCTTGTTTTTCCTTAATCATCTGTGGCATTTAAACAGATTTTAATAGAGAATTTAAAAAGCAAGATTGATGAAGATAAGCTTCATTTTTTGCCTTCAGGATTTCAAAGAATCGGAGATATTATTGTTTTAAATCTGAATAAAGAAGTTTTAAAATATAAAAAAGAAATAGGGAAAATTGTTTTGAATAATTTTAAAGTTCGAAGTGTTTGTCTTAAAGAAGGGGGAATTACAGGAACTTTCAGGGAACCTCAAATCTCTGTTATTGCAGGAGATAAATGTACAGTTGTAACACATTTTGAAAATGGGTGTTACTATAATCTGGATATTAAAAAAATCATGTTTGCAAAGGGAAATTTGAGTGAGAGGGTCAGGATTGCAAAACAAGTTAGACATGATGAAATAATTGTTGATATGTTTGCAGGTTTGGGTTATTTTAGTGTTCCGATTGCAAAACTTGGGAAACCTAAAAAGATTTATGCAATTGAATTAAATCCAGTTTCATTTAAATTTTTAAAAGAAAATCTAAGCTTAAATAAAATCGAAGGAATTGTTGAGGCAATAAATGGAGATTCAAAAGAAGAAGTTTTGAAACTTGTTGAAAATGGTGTTAAAGCAGACAGGGTTTTAATGGGTTATCTGCCTCCTCCAAAAGAATTCTTGCCTTATGCAATGAAAATTATAAAGAAAAAAGGATTTTTGCATTATGAAGATTTAATCAGGACAGAGTATGTGGATGAAGATGTTGGAAAAGCAATGAAATTAATTTCAGATGCTGCTGCTGCTGAAGGATTAAAAGTAAAATTATTGTTAGCCAAAAGAGTAAAAGGATATGCCCCTAAAATTGAGCATTATGTATTGGATATTGCGGTTTTTTAAAGATAAAGGGTTTTTGAATCATGCTTTTATAAATTCTACATTTTCAAATCTTTCAAAAGCTTTATCTCCTGTTAAAAATAATAGTCCATTATTCAGAGCTAGGATATATCCAACACAATCTATATAAGACATTTTTAAATTTTTATTTTTATGCCTAAAAATAGCAGATTCTTTTGCAATTTGAGGATTTATTTCTAAAAATTCAAAATTAAAATTCTTTAATAAATTATCAACAGTTTCTTTATTATATATTAGAAGCAATGCATAATAAACTTCTGCAAGATTCATAAGACTTGTTATTATATTCCAATCACAAAGATGATTATAATTTTCATTTCCTTTTATTATTTCAATTATAGCATAGGTATCAAAAAAATAATTTTTATTATTCATTCAAAATCTCTGTCAACTTCCTTAAGCAAGTCTGCAGTATCTCTTTTTATTTTTCCTTTAAGTATTCCAAATATATCTTTAACCTTTGTTTTGTTTTTAGAATGAATAATTAGTTCTATATTAGAGCCTTCTTTGAGTTCCTGAGTTTTAATTATTTCCTTTGGCAGGATTATTCCAAAAGAATTTCCCCATTTCTTAACAATTGCATTTATTTTTTCCATAAGTTATACATGTATAACTATTATTTAAATGTTTGGATATAAGAAATTAATTTCCGGACAATTTACCCTTTCTTATCCTATCTATCAAGGAAAAAATTTTCCGAAAATTTATTTCAGTTGATATAAATATGAAGTTATAGGAAATAACATTAATTTTCGTATGTTTATTATGTTATTTCCTAATAAGCAAATAACCATATTATGTCCGATTATTGAAGTTATTTGCTATAATAACAATTCTTCAAAAATAGATTCAGAAAGATAATCTAGTACTATATAGTTTAAATCTTCAGATAATTTCTAATCTATTCTTGTTCCATAAACACAATAAAAACCATCTTGGAAATTATGAATTCTCGAACCTAAAAATTTGTTTACTTTTTCTTTTTGTGGTTCTGTTAATTCATTTTTAAAAGCCATGCAATAAAAAACATCCCTAATTTCTATTTCACTTTGAAAGTCTAGTCTAAGGATTTCATCTTTTGCATCAACATCATAACCCTTAGATTCTAAATATGTTTTAATTTGTTTTCTGTATTGCATTCTTCTTTCCAATTCACCTGGTCTGACAATTGAGACTAATTTAGGTTCATCTCCTTTAATTCCAGGCATTACTAGAAGAATATGTTTTCTTGAAACTCTTGTAATTTCATCTAAAAATTCAGGATTAGTTGCTGTTTTGTGAGGAAGCCAAGCCCCATAAACAATATCAAATTCTTTATCTTTAAATGGAAGCTTGTAGGGAATTGGGGGAGAATAAAAAACCGGAGTTATTTTCTTTTCTAATCCTTGTTCTCTTATGACTTTTTCAATTGCTTTAATTGTTTGTTTATTATTTTCTATGCAAAATATATGTTTGGCAAAACCGGAAATTTTAGCAGCAAGTCTTGCAAGGGGCCCTGCTCCTATTTCCAAACAATTTAAACTTTCAAAATCCAGGCAGCTTAAAATAGTGGGAAGTTCTTTGGTGTTTCTTTCAACACTTCTCTTGACAATTGTTGCATAAGCCTCTGGAAATTCCATGATTAATTATAATTATTTTAATATAAAAATTTATACTTTTACTTCTTTCCATACAATTTTAATTGCATTGAAATATTTTTTAGTGAATTCAACAACTTTTTTAATTGAAAATGGTTTGCAGGTGTAAGTATCAACAGTAAACAATGGAGGATTTGCAGGATAGCTATAAAAATGAGCTCCAGAAGATTTCCAGTGTATCCATCCACCAAAACCCATGTCGTGAGCAGTGTAAGCTACTGGATTTTCTAAAACTTCCATCTCAGATATTTTTGCTAATTCCAGTAAATATGCTTTAATTTGTTCTATACCAACAATTTCTTTTGTTGTTCCCTCTATTATTAATCTCTGCCTTAAAAGATTAGGGGCTAAATTTTTCCACATTTTATTAATAATTTATCTTTCAATATAAATCTTTGGTTTATTATAACTCAAGTCCCAGGCAAGATTATAACAATAAGCCCCTATATTTTCAATTTTGATTAAATCCCCTTCTTTTAAGTTTCCAATGAATTTTCCAAGAATATCATTGGAAAACAGCAAAGGGCCTGCTAAAATATACTCCTTTTTTTGCTTATTAATTTCTTTATCTTGTTTATTTATTTTTGTAAATTTGTAAGCTGAGAGGGTTATTTTAGATAAAAGATTAATTCCAACGTCCAAGATTGCATAAGTTCTTCCAAAATTTTCTTTTATTACATTAACTTTTGTTATTAATTCAAAAGCATCGCAGACTAAATTTCTTCCGGGTTCTAAAATTATTGTTACATTAAACTTGTTTAGATGTTGATTTATTGCACTCAGATAATTTTCCAAACTTAAATTTAGATTTTTTAATTGAATTTTGTCTGGAAATCCTCCGCCAATATCTATGTATTTTAATTTAATGCCTTTTTTTTCAAGAAAATAAACTATTATGGATATTTTTTCAAGATTTGCTTTGTATTCATGAAGATTAACTTGGGTTCCTGAATGAAAATGGATTCCTGTAATAAAAATATTTCCGCTTTTTGCATATTCTATTATAGAATTTAATTGAGCTTCATCAAAACCAAATTTAGAATCTTTTAAGGATATTCTTAGACTTACTTCAGCAGGTTTTCCCTTTAAAATTGCTGCTATTTTTTCAAGTTCTGATTTTGAATCAACATTAATTAAAAATTTATTTTTAATGGCAATTCTTAATTCTTCTTCGATTTTGCAAGGGCCATTAAATACAACAAATTTTTTTGGAACAAGTTTAATTTCATTTAAAGAAGCAACTTCAAAATTGCTTCCTAATCTGTTTAAAGTTTTTATTACCTCTGGAGAACTGTTGGTTTTTACTGAATAGCATATTTTAAAATTTTTAAGATGTCTTTGACAAAGGGTTTCAAATTCTAAATAATTTTGAGTTAGTATTTTAGGTTTGAAAATGAAATAGGGGGTTTGTTGCATATAGAAAATTGGAAAGGAGGGTTTAAAAATCTCTTTATTTTTATTTTTTTATGAATACTTCATTTGACAAATACAAGCAGGATGTTTTAGGAAAAAAAGATAAAAGCAGTATCGGAGATACTGATGAAAAAATAAAGGATTTATGTAATAAAATAAATTCTATGAAAGATTATTATACAACTAGCAGTTGCTCTGGAAGGATAACCCTTGTTAAAGATAATACCAAGAAACTTCCAGGCTTGTTTCTTTGGAGAACTCATAAAAAAATTAGTTTTGAGGAGATAGCAAGAGAGATAGTAATCTTATCATCTTCAGATGATAAAGATTCAAAAATTGTTTATTTTAAGCAGGAACCTTGCCTGCTGGTTGTTTCATGCAGGAATCCTGAATCACAAAAAAAATTATTTGAAATTGCAAGAAACAATGGATGGAAAAAATCAGGAATAATTTCAACTGACAAAAGATTTATTGTTGAGTTAATGAGCACTGAAAATATTTCTCTTCCGATTGCTGATAATGGAAAAATTCTTGTTGATGATAATTATTTGAAATTTTTAGTTAAAGAGGCTAATAGGAAACTGGAATTGAGCTGGGAGAAGATTGAAAGGTTAAGGGGGTTGATTTAAAATTTTTATCATTATAAATTATTAAGAAAAAGAAATATTAAAAATTTGAGAAATAAAATTCAAATGTTTAAAAATAATGAAATTAGTTATGAAAAATTTATTGAAAGCTTTAATGGATGGTATGCCTATTCAAAATGGGCTAATGGTTATAATTTAACAAATAGATTAATTAAGAGTTTAATTTAGTTATATATTTCATCCCAGTAAAATTTAAATAATTTAAATATTTATAATAATATGGTGCAGGAAAGCAATCCGCAGTTGGTAACTAGCTCAGATACTGGTTCTAGTCTTTATGTTACTAATTTAAATGATGCTTTGGAAAAAATATTAGCTGAACATCCTGGAGTAGATTTTCAAGTTATTAAATGCAGTGATGGCAACTACGTTCGATTTCATAGAAATGTGAGGCATGGCAATACAAGTTATTCAAATTTTTATCTTGTGAAAATCAATGGTTCTTGATTTATTTTAATTCAAAAGTATATAATTCATTACATATTTCTGTTATAGGAAATGTTTTTAAATAGAAATATGCAAATAATCTTATAAAATTTAAAATAAAAAATCAATTTTAATCTTTGCAGAGATTAAAATCGATTAAAAAAGGTGAATAAAAATTCTTCTTAGTTATTAGTTTGCTCCTTATTTTATAGAGGGAAACACTAATATTTAAATTATGTGGTGTTTCTTAAAAGTAATGAAAGGAGGTATAAAAAAGATTCAAAAAATCTTTAAACAAAAATAATGGTTTTAGACTTTGCAAAAGAAGCGATAGAAAATATTGATACACATAGTATTAATTTTGATGATTTAAAAGCTGGAAAAGCTAACATTAAAGTTTTTGGCTGTGGTGGAGCAGGATGCAATGCAGTTACATGGTTATTTAACAAAGGCATCAATGGAGCTACTGTTTATGGTATGAACACTGATGCATTACACCTTAGCATTACAAAGGCTGACGATAAGATTCTTATTGGTAAGGAGCTTACAAGAGGACTTGGTGCTGGTGGAAAAGCAGAAGTTGGAAGAGAAGCTGCAAAAGAATCTCTTTCAGACATTAAAAAAGCTACTTCTGGAGCAGATATGATTTTCATATTGGGCGGAGAAGGCGGCGGAACTGGAACAGGAGCAATGCCAGTTGTTGCACAAATGTCAAAAGAAACAGGAGCTGTTGTTATTGGTGTTGTAACAATGCCTTTTGAATGTGAAAAAGCAAGAATTGACAAGGCAGAATTTGGATTACAGGAATTAAGAGACAATTCTGATACTGTAATTGTAATTGATAATAACAGGCTGGTTGATATTGCTGGACAATTGCCAATTCAGCAAGCTTTTGCTGTTGCTAATGAATTAATTAGCACTATGATAAAAGGAATTGTTGAAACAATTACTCTTCCATCTTTAATCAACTTAGACTATGCAGATGTATCCTCGATAATGAAAAAAGGAGAAGTGGCTGTTATTGGAATTGGTGAAGCAGACTCAAGTGACAGGGTAAATGAAGCTGTAAGGCAGGCTTTAACACATCCATTGTTAGACGTGGATTACAAAGGTGCCAATGGAGCTTTAATCCATATTACTTGCGGTCCTGACATGAAGCTAGAAGAATTCAGCCAAATAGGTAAGCTTGTGACAGACAATATATCTCCTGAAGCTCAGGTTATAATCGGAGCTAGAATTAACAAAGAATTTGAAGGAAAAGTCAGGGTAATCACAATCATGACTGGTGTATCAAGCCCATATATCTTGGGAAAACAGAGATTCAGAGAAAGTGAGTCAAGAGGCGCACCTTCAGAATTCTCAGAATTCGGAATTGAAGTTGTAAGAGATAAATGGTAATTTAAAATTAATTTTTTTGCCCCTTTGTTTTTTCAGGGGTTTTTTTATATTCTTTCAACCACAATTATCTTTAAATTTGGTTTTTGTTATAATCTTGTAAGAAAAAATGGAAAAGGGATATTGTCTTGTTTCACAGCAATTGAGAGATAAAATTAGAAGAGGAGATATTAAAACAGAAAATAAAAATTTAAATGTTGATGAAAATGGTTGTTTTGCTGACAGGGATTTAGAAAAGAGGGTTCAGCCATCATCGTTTGAACCTGTTGCAGGTGATAGCGCTTTTGTAATGGATATTGAACAACAGGCTGTTTTTAGCCCCGGATATTTTGAAAGTGTTTACAGAACTTTGATGCAACTTCCAAGGAGACAGAGAGTCAGAGTAGATATAAGTGATGGTTTTGAATTAAAAATCGGATTTAACTACCTTATTCCTTTGGAAGGCTCAATTAGATTAAGAAAGAATGAAAGAGTAAAATCTTCTCCAAAAAGCAGCATAGGAAGATTATTTCCATGGACAAGAATGATTTCTGATTTCAGCCCTTCATTTGACGAAATTCATTTTCAGCATACAGGGCAGAGAGAGGTTAAATTATGGCTTCTTATCCAGCCAACAGCCTTTAATTTAATAATAAATTCTGGAATTACTCTTAATCAATTAAGATTTTTTAAGGGTTTGAATGCTTCTCTTTCTCAGCAGGAAATTTTTAATGAATTCAGAAAAAATCCATTATTATATTCAAGAGATGGTAATGGTAAATTAAAAAATTTCAATCCAATAATTACTGATGATGGAATGCAGATGAATCTTGATTTAAGCGGCAGGAACACAAATGGAATTGTTGCATTGAGAACAAGAAGAAATCCAAGCCCAATTAATCTTTCAAAAACTTATTTTTATGATGCTGAAGATTTTTTTGAGCCTATAGAAAATAGAAAAAGAAAAATAGTTTTAAAAGGAAATGAAAGATACTTATTTGCGTCAAAGGGTGTTTTAAATATTCCTGCTCATTTAAGCGCTGAATTAAGAAGGCATTATGGAACTGGAATAAGGGGAACTTGGGATGAATCTGGTTTTGCTGACAATGGTTTTAGAGGGGATTTAGTTTTGGAAGCGGTTTTAAATGAGAGTGGCGGAATAACTTTGGATGAAACAGATGAAAGAGCTGTGAGTGCAATGGAATTCTTCAGAACAATTCAAAATCCCGATAAAATTTATGGTTTAAATATAGGCTCTAATTATCAGGGGCAGATGGGATTAAGAGTTTCAAAACATTTTAGAAAATTTGATTTTGCAAGAGCTGCAAAAGAATATGGCAAATTAAACCGAGAAGTATTAGTGTGCGATGCTGGATTTTTAAAATCTTTAAGACAATCTGATTCAGGTTTTGAATCTGTTTATAAAGAGCATGCAAGAGACTTGGTTTCAAGAATTCAAGAATCAGGATTTTTTCATTCTAGGTATGATTGTGAAGAAGATGAAGAGGTTTTGCAAATCATTCCTTATATTGTTGTTTTTGGAAGTGGAGAAAAAGTCTTTTCTTATAAGAGAGCAAGAAAAATTCAGGATTATGGAGAAAGAAAATTATTTGGGGAACATTCTATTGGTTTGGGGGGCCATATTATAAGAGCAGACGCACCTTGTTTTGTTGAAAGGTGCCTGAAAAGAGAATTAGATGAAGAAGTTCAGGTTAAAGGAGCTTTAACAAAGCCCAAGTTAGCAGGAACTCTTCTTGTTTATGATAAGCCTGTTGACAGGGTTCATTTTGGATTAATTTATACAGCACATTTAAATGGAAATATAAAACTGAAAGAAGCGTCTATTATTTCTGGTGAAATGAGAAAATTTTCTGAACTTTTTCATGAACCTCAAATTTATGAATCCTGGAGCAGAGTTTTAATCCCTTATCTAACTTTACTTAATAGAGTATAAATCAAATATCCTCTCTTCTGACTTTTTCAAGAGGAAAATGATATCTGTTTCCCCATTTTTCAAAAAAAACTTTTTCAAATATTGAGAGTTTTGGTTTTTGTTTGGTTTTGCATAATTTTGCCTGATAACCAATTGGAAAAATTGCTTCTATTTCAATGTTTTCAGGAATTTTTAAAATATCTCTTATGCTTTCATCAACATAGGCTCCTATCCAGCATGTTGCTAGCCCTAGTTCAGTTATTTTCAATAAAAAGTTTTCAATTGCAGCTCCTGCATGATGCTTGGTGTATTTGTCTGCTCTATCATCATAAATAGGTTTTGCTTTTTTTGAATTTGAACAAAAAACAACTAAAATTTGCGACTGTTTAATAAATTCCTGCTGAGAAGCTTCTGCAATTTTTGCAATTTTTTCCTTATTTTCCACTATCATCCATCTTAATATGTCAAGATTTCCCGGAGAAGGAGCAAGATTTGAAGATTCGATTGCTTTTATAACCAATTCTATATTTGGTTTTTTAAGAGCATAGCTTCTTACAGAAGCTCGTTTTTTAATAACTTCATTAAATTCCATAATTAAATCAATTCATATAAGTATAAAAGGGTTTTGATTTAATTTTCCAAAAAAATTCTTGGAAGGATTTTTGTGCACAGAAAATCTTTAAGATTTTCTGTTGTGATAAAACTTTTCCTAAAAACTTTAAATCGCAAGATTTGAATGTTCCTGAAATTTTTAATTTCTGAAGTTTTTTTTATTAATATGATAAAGGATGGGAAGAGGGTTGCAGAGGGTAAGAGATAATCTCTTATGCTAAACTTATATAATAATAAATAATCAAGAATACCTTAGAAGCCATAACGTCCTTTTTATAGAATTAATAAATAATTTTTTTTAATAAATATCATTATTTTCTAATCATATCCAGATTTTTTTCAGCATTTCTTTTTTGTATAGCCTTAACTATAAGCAAAACTATCAATAATACAATAATTATTGCAGAAGGCAACAGCCATTGTTTTAATGATTCTCCAAAAATATTGACTATTGAAAAAGTATCTACCATTAATAAATAATTTCAAGAAAGTATAAAAAGGTTTTGGTAAAAATTTTAAAGAGAACGTTCCCGGGAGGGCTCGAACCTCCGACCCTTCGGTTAACAGCCGAATGCTCGTACCAACTGAGCTACGGGAACATTAGTTTAGGTATAAGGTTTTCAGTTCCTAACACTAAACAATTATTAAGAATCTCGTAATATCTATTTAAAGCTTTTGGGATAACAACATATACCTTATATTTTTTTTCTAGAAACTGAATTTTATTCTTTAATTTTATTGCTTTATCGAAACCTCTCCATTCAGTACATTCTATAATTATTTTATCATCAATTAAAAAATCTGGAAAAAAATAATGATTACTTATTTTTACAAGAGCTTCATATTTATATTCAATTTTTAATTCTTTTAATAAATTAGCTATTTCTTTTTCTAATTTGTTTCTTACTTTTTCTCCATTTTTTGTTTGGAATTTATAATTTCCAACTTTTTTGAATCTTTCGTATTGAAGAATATAATATTCTTCAGGATTTTTCTTTTTCATATTTGCATGCCAAAGCTTTAGATTTTCGCTTCCACCTTTTTTTATTTTTTCTCTACATTTTCTTAATTGTTCTTCATAAGTTCCATTTAATTTTTTTATTTCTACACATTTTTTTCCTCCTTTAATTTGTTTCCAATTATCTGGAAGTTTTTTCAATATATCCTCTTCATTTAATTTTATTTTTAAATAATCCAAAATTTTCTGAAGATTTTTTTCATTTATTATGTTTTTTTCCTGGTAGTATCCAAAAATTGTTGATCTTGGAATATTTACTTCAGATTTTAATTTTCTTATGCTTCCTGCTTTTTTTATTGCTAAATAAATTATTTCTTTTAGCCTTTGTTTTTTTAATACAATAAACATTGCAAAAATAAGAAAAAGCGATTTATAAATGTTGCTTCCATTATTGAACTAATGAGACAATTTTACTCATTCTTTTAATTCATTTTTTATACTCTCATAATTTTCAGGATTCAATCTTCTATTCTTTTTTTCCCTTTCAAGCCTTGCATATACATTTGCTTGTTTGCTTCCTTTAATCAAAGAAGTTATTGCCTGGATAGAATGTTCAATACATTCTGCTTCTCCAATTATTCCTATTTCATTATCTTTTAAGGAAATCAGGCAATCTGTCAAATGATAGAGGTTTTTTAAGGTTTTTCCACGAGTTCCTATTATTCTTGATTTTATGACTTTCAAATCTTTTCTTTTTGTCAGGTCTTTTATATGAATGGTTTGGATAATAATATTTTCATCTTTTAATAAAAGGGCTCTTTGAACTGAAAAATCCAGATTAATTGCTTCTAAAACTTTTAATGCAACATATTCCTTGTCTCCATCTCCATCTACAAAAACTAATTTTCCCTTGTTGGTTATCTTAACATCCAGCTCTTTTTCAAGCTTGTTTTTATTAAATATAACCGGCTTAATGTTTTCAATATATATTTCTTGCATATAAATAAAAGATTTTTAATAGTTATAAGGTTTTTGTTGAGGTTTTTCTGGAAATACTGCAAATTCTATGCCTTTTCGTGTTACTACATAATGGGAATTTGAAGGATTATTTATTTTTGCAATATAACCGTTTGTTTCAAGAAATTCTAGTTCTCCTTTAAATTTAGGATTTAAGAAATAAAATCTTTTTTTATCTCCACATAAATTTTCTAGTAAAAAGACTCTTGCTCTTTGTTCTATAGGTATTCCCATGTATAATAAGATGAAAATTGAATATTAATATATTTTTATTTTAGAAAATAGATTGTTTAATGAAGATTAATAGTATAAAAATGAAAAGTTATGTCTGGAGTTGATTCGCGATACATTAGAAGCCATAACTATTTTAAGAATTCAATTAACAAAATAAGGTTTGCTAAAACTCATGAGTTGTCTCTTTAATAAAACCTTTTCTTTTAAGCCATTCAATTGCAGCAGGAGTGTATTTGAATAGAATATCCCCCCTAGTATCTCCATCAAACTCCCAAGGTTCAATAATCACAGTATCTCCAGGTCTTATCCAGAGGGTTCTTCTTAAGGAACCAGGAATTCTGCAGTTTCTTTCTTTTCCATCCAAGCATTTTACAATCATTCTGTTTGCTCCAACTCTTTGCTCAACTATTCCAATTACTTCTTTATTTCTTGGAATCCTAACTCTTGTTACTTCCTGAAATTGCTGCTGAGGAGCAAATCCTTTATTTTTTTTAGACTTATCTTTGAATTTTCCTTTCATGTTATAGTATATAGATAAAAGATAGTATATAAATAAATCTTAAAGATTTATTCAAGCGATAGATGTTGATAATAAATTATCAATCATTTTACTTCTTTTATCCAAGCGATATTTGCTGATTTAATAAATCAGTTATTTAAGAGAGAATTAGAGATTTAAAAAGGTTCTTATGAAATTTTATTATATTCTATCCCGAAACTATTTCATAAGGACAATATAATTGTCCCCATGAAACTAACAAAATCTAAGTTAACAGAGACACTTAGAAAGCTAAATAGTGGAAAGACAGTTTATCAAGCAAGAAAGATA
>Ga0209542_10016497_pt1 | contig 12253 bp, 7 predicted proteins | sample RifCSPhighO2_01_FD_184028 | JGI IMG/M metagenome (GOLD analysis project Ga0209542, IMG submission 184028) | Soil microbial communities from Rifle, Colorado - Rifle CSP2_plank highO2_0.1 (SPAdes) (version 2) | ecosystem: Environmental > Terrestrial > Deep subsurface > Rock core/Sediment ...
CCCCCCCCGCCGCTCGCGAGCGGCGGGGTGGAGGTCGCTGACGTGGCGGGTGCTGCCGGTATTAGTTCGGCCATACGTTACGTACGTCTACGAGGAGGCGGGACCTCCAGATCGGGAATTGTCGGAGAAGGTGGTGGGGGTGGAGGTGGCGACGGGGGCGTCGGTCGCGGACCTGGCGGCGGGACGTCCGGACGGCGGCGGGGAGGACCGCCGGGTCCGGCAGGAGCAATCGGGGGTGTCACGGCGCCGCGCAATTCCTGACGCGCGGCCGTTCGTTCGAGTCCCGCGACCCCGGCGGCCGTGCGGCCTTCAGGAGTCGCGAAACGACGGGTCGTCGCTCCCACCGCCGCGGCGCCTCCGGCTGCCGCGCCCGCGACCGCAGCGCCGCCAGCGACGACGCCTTTCCCGAAGCGCCGGGCCGCGGTCGCTCCACGCGCCGACATGTTTTTCTTGTACGCCTGGAGGGTAGGATCGGCATTCATGTCGAGACGTTTCGACATGGCGGACACGTCCGATTGCGTGAGTTCAACCCCGGACTCGGCGTTGATCGCGTCGAGCTGACGTTGGAACCCGCTCATGTCGCCGGATTTCTTGGCTTTTTCATAGTCACCGGTAATCTGACCCACGTCCATCTTGTTCGCGAGCTTCAAGTTCGCTTGAGCCAGGGTCTTTTCCGCGCGCGCGCCTTCCATGTCCACCACCTGCGCCATCTGCGTGACGCGGCGCTGCGCCGCCCGGTTCTGCGACCCCGTCGCATCGACGGCCGCCTTCCGCAGCCCGTCCGTGGACACCTTCTCAATGAACACGCTCCGCGCTTCGTTCCGACCGCCAGGATTCTGCTGGAGCAGGTCAAAGTCCATGTTCTGGACCACGCTCATGTCGAGCCGGCCTGCTTCCGCCGCGGTATTCACGTTCTGCATAGTCATGCTGAACGCCGCACGGTCCTGGTCGCTCGAAAACGTCCCCTTCTGGTCCACGCCGAACGCCTCGGTCATGGGCGCTCCGGCCGCCATCATGCCCTGCTGGACCTCGGCCATCCGCTCCGGGGGCGCTCCTTCCGCGCGCGCGCGCGCGAGCCGTTCCTTCGCCGCGTTGATCTCCGACTCGCGACGAATGGGCTTCTCCCACTCCTCGCCGCCGGCCGCGGCCGCTTTCTTCCCCGTGACGGCTTCACGCGCCGCCGCGACCTGCTCCGCCGACTGCGAGACATAACGCACCCTGCCGCCTTCTTCGACCCGCGCCATGTAAGCTCCGGCCATATTCGATGCGGCAAAAGCCTGATTCATGGTACTGATCGAAAGGGGCTGTCCGCCGGCCTGCGCCTCGGCGGCCAGCTCGGCATGCCGTTGTTTAATGAGTTCCGCACGCAAACCGCGGCCCTTGGCCAGCTTCTCGTAGTCTAAGCTAGTCTCATCGAGCGTACCGTCGGGTTTCAGCATGCGCTGGATTACGGCATCGGCCACGCGCGTATCCTTAAATGCTTCCGCCTTGACCGTGGTCGCCATCTCCTCCGGAGTCATGCCCATGAGACCGTGCCGCGCCTTTTCGAAATCTTCCCCTTGCAGCAGATCCGGTCGTTTCTCTTTCCACTCACGCACCTCCTTCAGCATGTCCTGGTCGCCGCGCGCGGTGGCAATCCCGTCCAAACGGCCCAATGCTGCACCCTGCTGGTCGCGTGCCTTTGACTGTGCATATGCCGCCAATGTCGCGCCTCCGAGACCTTTCGCTGTCCCCTCGGCCACAAACTGATCTTGAATCACCTTGGTCCCTTCCGGTGACATCTGCTGCTTCGCGAGCATCACGCCGGCTTCGCGGCTCTTCTCACCCAGCCCGCGGGATGCATTCGTGAGGTACTGCATACGTTGTGTCGCATCCATCCCGAACGTTGCGCCTTCCACGCGTTTCGCCGCCTCCGCACGTTCTCCCGCGCGTCCGCGACGCAACGCTGCGCCGGCTGTTCCCGCGCCGGCGGCAGTCGCGAGCCCTCCGATCACACCGCCCCGCGCCGCCACACCCTGGAGTCCTCGTCCGAGTCGCTCTCTCAATTCCAGTTTCCGTTCTGCGGCGCGACCGGCTCCGCGCGCCGCATACCCGGCCACGGCCGCCATACCCCCGTACGCGGCAAACTTCGTGGCGGCCATGCCGCCGGTTTGGATTTTGCCGACCGCGCCGCTCAAGAACGTCGATCCGATTTCCCCGGAGACGGCCACGGCCGCTTCAACGCCCATGAGGAGCATGATGAGCGCCACGAAATAGGTGGCAACGTCCTGCGTATTGCCGATCGCGGAACTGAAGTAGCTCACGGTCTCTTCTGATTTTGGCGCTTCAACGGTAAATCCGACGATGTCCCCGCCTTGGACCGTGGAAAGCGTGAGCCAGAGGAAGAAGGCCATGATGGGGCCGCCCGAGAGCATGGCGCCCAAGCGGCTCCAGTACTTATCACCCACGAGACTCACCTTCGAGGCGACCGGCGTTCCACTGAGCGCCGTCACGAAGAGCGCGGCAGGACTGAAGATGAGCGCGATCCAGAGCCCGACCACGCGCACGAGGAGGTACACGAGCATGATGAGGAGCATCACGATCGTGGTCCCCATGAAGAAGACGCCCAGGAACTCCGAGAGGACGATCTTGAGCAGCATCGAATCCTTGCTCGGAAACTCCGTTTGCTTTCCTTGGGCTTGATTCTGTACGTCCTGCGGATCAAACGTCATCATCTTGTCGAGCTTCAGGGCCTTTACGAAGTTGCCGGCCGCCGCTGCCTTAAACCCGTTCACGAACGTGAGCATCAGGATCTGCGAGAAGTCTATCAGGAGCCCGATCAGCTGTTTCGAGAAATTCACGAGCACGGCCATGAGGAGGAGCTTTGGGAGGATCTTCCGGTAGTCGAACTTCTTCCATTGGATGATCGTGGAGAACGCGGTCACGAGGAGCACCACGATGAAGAACATGTTCACCACGTCGCGCACGAGCGGCCACCCAGACATGACCGGGGCCGCGGTCACGAAACTGTTGTACTGGGCCACGTCCACCACCACGTTCGTGATGAGGAGCACGAGTTTGCCCATGAAGAACAGCACCCACTGCAAGATGAAGCTGACCGCGAGCATGATGTAGTTGATGAAGTCCTGAACGACCTCCGCTTTCACTCCGCCCGGCGCCATGATGCCAAGGACTGTCACAAACCCCACCGACGCGATCCAGGCTCGCTCGAGGCGACGTCGAACGTCCGCACCGACCCGTTCCGGGATGGTGGAGGGCATAATCTGGTACGGAGTGTAGCATAATTATAGGAACCACGCTAAGATTCCGTCGTTCATGGCAGGGCTATTGAAGGTGGATTTCCTGGGTGGTGAAGCCGAGCGGCGCGCCCGGCGCACGACCGCGTTCCTTGCGGTCGGTTTTAGCGTGGGGGTGGGGCTCTTGGCCGCGATCGGCGCCGGGGCGTCGTACCGGGCCGCGACCCTTGGGACGACCGTGTTCGAGGAAGTCGGAAACCTGCCTGTCATCGCCGAAATCCGGCGGCTCGCCTGGGGCGATGAGTCGGACGGAGAGAGCGTGACGCCGGACAACCGGCTCACGTTCCTGTTCCTCGGTATCGGCGGCGAGGGTCACGACGGCTCACAGCTCACGGACACGATCCTGGTGGCGTCCGTGGACTTGACGTCGAAAAAAATCGGAATCGTCTCGCTCCCCCGCGACCTCGCGTTCCCGCTGGGCGGCGGACGCTTCATGAAGATGAACGCGGTGAACGCCTACGCCGAGCAGTCGCACCCCGGGAATGGCGCACGGGACACGGCGGACGCGCTCGCCGAACTCTTTGCCGTCCGCATTGATCACGTGGTGCGCGTGGACTTCAGCGGGTTCGAAGCGTTCGTGGATGCCCTTGGCGGCATTGACGTGGACGTGGAGCGCTCGTTTACGGACAACGAGTACCCCACAGACGACTACAAGTGGAAAAGCGTGAGTTTCGAGAAAGGACGACAGCGCATGGACGGCGCGACGGCGCTCCAGTTCGTTCGGTCGCGACACGGGGGAAACGGAGAAGGCGGCGACTTCGCGCGCGCCGCGCGCCAGCAGAAGGTGCTCGTCGCGACGAAAGACAAGCTCATATCCAAGGGGACGTTCACGAATCCGCAGCGCGTCGTGAAGCTCTACGAAGCGGTCGCGAAAAACATCCAGACCGACCTCTCGCCCTGGGCTATCGTGAAGCTCGCCCCGTTCGCGCAGGGGTTCTCCAAAGACGACATCGCGAGTACGGTGCTGACGGACGGCCCGGAGGGCGAACTCACGCCCGCCAACGTGGAAGGCGCCTTCATGCTCTTCCCGAAGAAACAGGATTGGTCTGAAGTGCGCGAGATCGTCCGGGATCCGTTCAAAACAAAGGAGGAGCGACTCGCCACGTTCAAGCCGGAGTCGGACGTGCGGATCGAGATCAAGAACGGGACGTACCGGAACGGTTTCGCCGGACTCGTGAAGGACAAACTGTCGGGCATCGGGTACCAGGTGAGCACGGTCGGAAACGCCGCTTTCCGGGGCTACGAACGCACGGTCATCTTCGACCTCACGAACGGCGCGAAGCCGTCCGAACTCGCCCGGTTGAAGAAACTTCTGGACGCGAATGTCTCGACCACGCTCCCCTCCTGGCTCACCAATTCATCCACGAACGGCGCAGATCGCGCGGTCGTGGGTGAAGGCCTTCAACCGGAACAGGTGAACGCCACGAATACGGACTTCCTGATCGTCCTCGGTGATTCGAGTCTCGGAATCGTGGATACGCTCGCGACACAGTAGGACCATGAACGACCCGTTGCTGAAAAAATCAGAGCTCCCGTCCGTCGTCATCGTCGGCCGCGCCAACGTGGGCAAATCCACGCTCTGGAACCGAATCGTGGAGGAACGACGGGCCATCGTGAGCCCGATCGCTCACACCACCCGCGACAGGAACATTGCGGTAGCGCGATGGCGTGGCAGGGTGTTCGAAATGATTGATACGGGAGGGTTGGACGTCGAAGACGACGAAATTGGACGCGGGATTCAACGCCAGGCCGAACGCGCGATCAAAGGCGCGGACGCGGTGATCTTCCTCGTGGACGGCCAGACCGGCGTGGTGGACGAAGACCGGACGCTCGCGAAGCTCGTCAAAAGACTGAACAAAAATGTAGTGCTCGCCGTGAATAAAATCGACAAGCCGCGCGACGACGCGCAGGCGCACGAACGCGCCATCTACGGGCTCGGCCTGGGCGACCCGGAACCCATCAGCGCCGCCACCGGCAAGCGCGTGGGCGACCTTCTCGACGTCGTCTTCTCCAAACTCCCGACCCCCATCGAGGCGGTTACCGGTTCCCCGTTCCCGGTTCCCGGTTCCCATCCCCTCCGCCTCGTCCTCATGGGCCGCCCCAACGTCGGCAAAAGTTCCCTCGTGAACGCGATCCTGGGCGAAGAGCGCGTGATCGTGTCCCCTGTCGCGCATACGACTCGTGAGCCGCAGGACACGCCGTTTTCGTACCGCGACCGCGAGATGGTCCTGGTCGACACGGCCGGCATGCGCAAACGCGCGCGCGTGGAACGCGGCATTGAGGAGGAAGGTCTGGACCGGAACCGCGACGCACTCGCCAAGGCGGACATCGCTTTCCTCGTGTTCGACGCCACAGAAGACCCGCAGAGCCAGGACAAGCGGCTCGCCGGACTCATGGAATACGCGAACAAGGGGCTCGTCCTGGTCGCAAACAAGTGGGACCTCGTGGAATCGAAAACGACTGCGTCGACCGACGAGTACGAATCGCTCATCCGCCAGGCGTTCCCGTTCCTCGACTGGGCGCCGCTCGTGTTCGTGAGCGCGAAGGCGGGCCTGCGCGCGAAGACCCTTCTCGACCTCGCCCTCCGCGTGGAAGACGAACGGAACCGGATCATTGAGTACAACGCGCTGAACAAATTCCTGAAGACGGTACTGAAACAAAAGCGACCACTCGCGTCGTACGGCCCAAAGTCGCCTTACATCCACGATGTAGCGCAGGTGGCGTCGGCGCCACCCGTGTTCCTCATCACCATCCGCGGCGAAAAGCAGAACATTCACGCGTCATGGCTGAAATTTTTTGAAAAGAAGCTACGTGAAAAATTCGGATACGAAGGGACGCCGATCGTCGTGAAAGCGCAAATCGTCCCCATGTCGAAATCCTCGCGCGACCGGAACGTCCAGGGCCCGGGAATGGAAGCTGTGGCAGGAAAACTCAAACAAGTCTGGCACGGCGACAAACCGTTCCGCCGAAGGCGTCCGCCTAAATAATATGAAGCTCATCATTGGTCTCGGGAATCCTGGAACAGAGTACGACCGCACCCGACACAACGTCGGCTTCATGGCCGTGGATGCGTTCGCGGAACACGCAGAGGCGGCGTGGAAGGCGGACGCGAAACGCAAGGCGAGCGTCGCCAAGGCCGGGAAGACGATTCTTGCCAAACCGACCACGTACATGAACAACTCGGGTGACGCAGCTGCGGCGCTCATCTCCTTCTATAAAGTCGCGCCAGAAGACGTGCTCGTGGTCCATGACGAGATGGACCTCGCGCCCGGACGGTTCAAGTTCACGGGCGAAGGCGGTCCGGCCGGCCACAACGGCGTCGAGGACATCCAGACGAAGCTCGGGACGGACAAGATCGCGCGCCTCCGCATCGGCATCGGCCGCCCTCCCGCAGACCACGGACCACGGACCACGGACTACGTTTTAGAGACGTTATCCCCACAAGACGCACCAAAGCCTCTTGACACGGCCTCCGCAATGCGGGACTGGATAGAAGGAGGGCTGGAGAAAGCGTCAAACCGCTGGAATCGGAAATAAAACAGCCTTCGATGCTGCTTGCGTAGGGCATAAGAACCGGGCTGGAGGGGCTTTCCCGGGAATGCCTTGCACAAGCAGCAGCAAAGGCTTTTTGATTGGCCATGTCTTACCAAAACCCCAGCAAAACCGTCAAGACGAGCCAAGTTGGCTCTGTCGGGCATTGGACGCCGGAGCGACTGGCCGCGCTCACGGTCGTTTCGGCGTGGGAGATCGGCAGCCGCACGCTCCGTCGCATTTGGGAGGTCGGCGACGTGACAGCGTTCCTGGCCCAGGGACCGGACGAATGGTCCCGCTTCGGATTGACTTCGACGCAAACCGCTGCGCTCTCTCGCTCACGTACGGAGGACGCGTCACGACTCGCCGAGCGACTTCACGACGCCGGAATCCGCTTTCTTCTGCCTCGCGATGACGAGTACCCGAAGTATCTTGGACGGACGGCTGATCCGCCCGGTGCGCTTTTCATTCGCGGTACGCGACTCGTGGACGAGGTTCGCGTCGCGGTCGTAGGGACTCGCGCGATGACGGACTACGGGAAACGCGCGACGGATCTCATCGCCGGCGAGCTTGGACAAAGCTCAATCACGGTCGTGTCCGGGCTCGCGCTCGGCGTGGACGCGGCGGCGCATGAGGCGTGCATCGAGGCCGGCGGACGCGCGATCGCCGTGTTGCCCTCGGGCGTGGACGATGCGTCCATCGCGCCCCGGACCAACCTGCGTCTCGCACACAGAATCCTCGAGACCGGCGGCGCGCTCGTGTCCGAACAGGCGCCGGGAACGCCCACACTCCCCTTCCAGTTCCTCCATCGGAACCGCCTGATCTCCGGACTCTCGGACGCGACCGTGATCGTCGAGGCCGACCATGACTCAGGGTCGCTCGTGACCGCGCGACTTGCGCTCGAAGAAGGCCGCGAGGTCCTCGCGGTCCCGGGACCGATCTTTTCACCGGCGTCCCGCGGCACGAACGATCTCATCAGGAACGGCGCCCGGCCCTGCACGTCCGCCGCAGACGTGCTGGACGCGCTCGGCTACTCCAATCCCGAACGAGCAAAGCAGATCAGCGAGGCGAGAGCGCTCGTGCCCGTATCTGGAGACGAACAAAAGGTCTTGGACGTTCTGACAGAACCATTCGGCATGGATGACATCTCGCGAAGGACCGGCATGTCGGTCTCATCCGTTGGCGCGGTTGTGTCGATGCTGGAGCTGAAAGGCAGAATTATCTCGGTAGGACCGAGGACGTTTGTGAAGAAGATATGAGCAGTACGGTCATTCCGACCGAGGCGCGTCGAACGGCCTCGGTCGGAATGACTCAGAAGATTGACACTCTCACGAAAAAATGGTAGACATGCGTTCCAATCGTGTATCCTCTCTTGCACAACCATGAAACTCGTCATCGTCGAATCGCCGACAAAAGCAAAGACCATCACCCGTTTTCTCGGCAAGAACTTCAAGGTTCTCGCGAGCTACGGCCATGTCCGCGATCTCCCGAAATCGAAACTGGGAGTCGACGTGGAACATGGGTTCGAACCGACGTACACGATCCCCGTGAAGAGCAAGACGAAGGTCAAAGAGCTCAAGGATGCGGCCAAGAAGGCAGAGACCATCCTGTTCGCGACTGACGAAGACCGCGAAGGAGAGGCGATTTCCTGGCATTTGGCCCAGATTTTGGACGTAGACCCGTCCAAATTAAAGCGCCTGACCTTTCATGAGATCACCGAAGAGGCCATCAAGGAATCGCTTGAACACCCGCGGGACCTCGACCTGCGCCTGGTGGACGCCCAGCAGGCACGCCGCGTGCTGGACCGCCTCGTGGGCTACGAGCTCTCCCCCCTCCTCTGGCGCAAAATCCAGCGCGGCCTTTCTGCCGGGCGCGTGCAGTCACCGGCACTCCGCCTCATCGTGGAACGCGAACGCGAGATCAAAGCGTTCGTCGCCGAGGAGTATTGGACGATTGAGGGTGAATTCAAGAAGACTGGAGACGGTGCAACGTTTGATGCAAAACTGAACAACTGGAAAGGGAAGGCGCTCGACAAGATGGGCATCACGTCCAAGAAGGACGCGGATGCGATTCTCGACGCAATCAAGAAGGCATCGTGGAAGGTGTCCGCGGTGACGGAGAAAGAAAAGAAGGCGTCTCCCCCGCCCCCGTTCACCACGTCCACGTTGCAACAGGCCGCGAACACGCGCCTCGGCTTCACGAGCAAGCAGACGATGACGATCGCCCAGCACCTCTATGAAGGGATCGAGCTCGGCACGAAAGGCCAGGTCGGTTTGATCACCTACATGCGCACGGACTCCGTGAGTCTGTCCGACAAGTTCACGGGGGACGCGCGGTCGTTTCTGACCAAAGAGTACGGCGATCGGTACGCGCTCCCCGAACCGCGTCGGTACAAGACGAAGAGCAAGGGCGCGCAGGAAGCGCACGAGTCCATCCGCCCGACCGAAGCATCGCGCACGCCTGATGACGTGGCGGCGTACCTCGATCCAGGAGAATTGAAGCTCTACAAACTGATCTGGCAGCGCGCAGTCGCGACACAAATGCCGGAAGCGAAGTTGCTCGGCACGTCCGTTGACATTTTGGAGGGCGATCCCTCGACTTCGCTCGGGACAGGCGCGGTCTTCCGCGCCACCGGGCAGCGCGTGACGTCCGACGGATACCTCAAACTCTACCCGGATCAGGACAAGGAAAAAGTCCTGCCTGAGCTGAAGCAAGATGAGAAGGTCGAGGCTGTCTCAATCGACGGGAAGCAGCACTTCACCGAACCTCCGCCGCGCTACTCGGACGCGACCCTGGTCAAAACGCTCGAAGAAGACGGGATCGGCAGGCCTTCGACCTACGCATCAATCATCGGAACCCTGATCGAACGCGGGTACGTGGAACGCGATGAGCGCAAGCGTCTCTATCCGACCCCGGTGGCGTTCGACGTGAACGACCTCTTGGTGAAGCACTTCCCGGACATCGTGGACCTGGAATTCACAGCACGTCTTGAGGCGTCACTCGACAAGATCGCCGAGGGCGAGATGCAGTGGCGCCCGCTTTTGGAAGCCTTCTACGGTCCGTTCCATGCGAACCTGACCTCGAAGGAACAGGAGATGACGAAAGAAGCCGAGGCTGAAGCGAGCGGCGAAGTGTGCGACAAGTGCGGCAAGCCCATGGCCGTGAAGCGCGGCCGATTCGGAAAATTCCTCGCGTGCACCGGCTACCCGGAGTGCAAGAACACGAAGCCCATGAAAGGCGACGCGCCGCGGCCTGAACCAGAACCGACGGACGAAAAATGTCCGACCTGCGGGGCACCCATGGTGAAGAAAGTCGGGCGCTTCGGTCCGTTCCTCTCATGCTCGCGCTACCCGGAGTGCAAGACCATCAAAAACATCGAGAAGTCCACGGGCATCACCTGTCCGAAGTGCAACAAAGGCACGATCATCGAGAAGCGGACTAAAAAGGGCAAGACGTTTTTCTCGTGCAACCGCTACCCGGACTGCGATCAGGCGTTCTGGGACCCGCCGACCGAAGAGAAGTGCCCGAACGACTCATGGCCTCTCCTGAAGAAGAAGACGAAACTTTACTGCGCCAAGGAAGGCTGCGGTTTCTCCAAGCCGCGCGAAGAGACGATCGAGTGACGGTTGCAAAAAATCGACTGCCCGCATATGGTTCATGCGTACGCATGCAGACTATTGACGGCCTCGTGAAAAAAATCGAAGCATACGACCCCAATGCGGATATTGGGGTCATTCGTGCCGCCTACGCGTTCGCGGACGAAGCGCATTCGGGCCAGAAGCGCGTGACCGGAGAGCCGTACGTGACCCACAGTCTCGCCACGGCCATGAACCTCGCGGACATGCGGTTGCCGACCCCGATCATCGCGGCCGGACTCCTCCACGACGTTCCGGAAGACACGAAGCGGACGCTCGCGGAGATCGAAGAACGGTTCGGGGCAGACGTGGCGGGCATGGTCCGCGGCATCACAAAACTCGGCAAGCTCCGGTACCGCGGCATCGAACGCTACCTCGAGAACATGCGCAAGATGTTCCTCGCCATGGCCGAGGACGTGCGCACCGTCATCATCAAATTCGCCGACCGGCTCCATAACCTGGAGACGCTTGAGCGCCTGCCTCCGAAAAAAGCATACCGCGTGGCGCTCGAGTCGCTCGAGATCTTCGCGCCGATCGCAAACCGGCTCGGAATGGGCGACGTGAAGGGCCGCATCGAGGACCGCTCGTTCAAGTACGTGTACCCGAAGGAGTATGCCTGGACGGAGAGTCTCGAGAAAACGATGTGCGAAGGGAAAAAGGAATACCTCGAGATGGTCATGGACCGGACGCGGAACATCCTTGGCGCAGCGGGAATTCGGGACGCGGAAGTCCACGGTCGCACGAAGCACCTGTACTCCCTCTACCGGAAACTCCTGAAGCACGAACGCGACATCGCGCGCATTTACGACATCATGGCCATCCGCGTTGTCGTCCCGACCATCGCGGACTGCTACGCGGTCTTGGGCGTGATCCACGGGACATGGACGCCGCTCAAAGGACGCATCAAGGACTACATCGCACAACCGAAACCGAACGGGTACCGCTCACTCCACACGACGGTCTTCTGCGATAACGGAGAGATCGTGGAGTTCCAGATCCGGACGCACGAGATGCACCTCATGAACGAATTTGGTATCGCCTCGCACTGGCAGTACGACGAATCGAAGGCGAAATCAAAAACCGCCGAGCGGCAGGCGCAGGAAACAAAGTGGATGGAACAGCTGACCGAGCTCCAGCGCGAAATCGCGGATAAGCAGCAGTACCTCCACGCCCTCGAAGAGATGAAGATCGACGTGTTCCGCGACCGCATTTTCGTGTTCACGCCGAAAGGCGACGTGATCGACCTCCCGGAAGATTCAACGCCCGTGGATTTCGCCTACTCCATCCACACCGACCTCGGCAACCGGTGCGCGTCCGCAAAAGTGAATGACGAGATGGCACCGCTCGACCGGACACTGAAAAGCGGCGACATGGTCGAGGTCGTTATCGACAAGTCGCGCAAAGGCCCGAACCCAGACTGGCTCAAATTCGTGAAGACGCGCCACGCGCGCGGCCGTATCCGGGCGTTCGCGAAGACGAACATCCGAAGCTGGATCAAGGGGCTGATACCTGGAGGGAAATAACTTTAAGCGTCATTCCGAGCGTAGGTCGCCATAGGCGACCGGAGCCGAGGAACCCCTTTCGTGACCGAGCGCTTTCTTTACGAAAGCGGTTCCTCCGCTCGGCCGTCGGACGGCCTCGGTCGGAATGACGCTTTAAGAAAGTCTGTTCGTCAGATCTCGCAGGTCCTCCTCGTTATCAAACGCCACGCGGATCTCCCCTGCCCCGTTCGGCGACCGCTTAATCTCCACGCGGTGGCCGAGTGACTCGCGGAGACGGCGCTCGGCGTCT
>Ga0209542_10016498_pt1 | contig 12253 bp, 12 predicted proteins | sample RifCSPhighO2_01_FD_184028 | JGI IMG/M metagenome (GOLD analysis project Ga0209542, IMG submission 184028) | Soil microbial communities from Rifle, Colorado - Rifle CSP2_plank highO2_0.1 (SPAdes) (version 2) | ecosystem: Environmental > Terrestrial > Deep subsurface > Rock core/Sediment ...
AAGAGAAGCGCCTGGGAAGTACGGCCGCAAGGCTAAAACTCAAAGGAATAGACGGGGACTTGCACAAGCAGTGGATTATGTGGTTTAATTCGATGGTAAACGAAGAACCTTACCAGGGTTAGAAATCAAAGTGAAAGCTCTAAGAAACTAGAGCCCTCGCAAGACTCTTTGACAGGTGTTGCATGGCCGTCGTCAGTTCGTGGTTTGAATTGTACCCTTAAGTGGGCTAACGAACGCAACCCTCGTTGTGTGTTATACGTGTCACACGAGACTGCCCCGACCTAAGCGCACGAAGCGTATTCGCTTCGCGAATTTAGGTCGGGGAGGAAGGAGAGGATGACGCCAGGTCAGCATGACCCTTGATACCCTGGGCTACACACATAATACAATGGCTACTACAACGCGCAGCGACGGAGCGATCCTGAGCTAATCGTCAAAAGTGGCCTCAGTTCGGATTGAAGTCTGCAACTCGACTTCATGAAGCTGGAATTGCTAGTAATCGCGGGTCAGCTATACCGCGGTGAATACGTTCTCAAGTCTTGTACTCACCGCCCGTCAAGTCAAGGGAGCCGGGAGTACCCGAAGTCTCTACATAAGTAGGGCCTAAGGTAAGCTCGGTGACAGGGACTAAGTCGTAACAAGGCACGGCTAGCGGAAGCTGGTCGTGGAATAATTCAATTTGAAAAACGCCCGGTAGTAGATTTTGACATCGCACCTCTGGTGCTAGCGACTTTGTCGCAATGGCAAAATTCACTACGGGGTATTGAGTCGGTATTGTGTAGCTCAATTGACTACACAATGGTTTATAAGAACCTAAAACTTTTCTGGCAAGCATGGAAAGACATGCAAATAAAAAAGTTACCTCGCTTCGGCGGGGAAGGAACGAAACAAAACAAAGAACAGTTCACCCTGCAATGGCGGGGCAAGCTAAGCAAAAAACCTCTAGAAATAGAGTTTTTTGCTTACATAAGAGACTTGCTGTTTGTTGTAGAATTTGATAATATGTTAGACATGGACGCGTTAATGAAAAAAGCACAGTTTTCAAAAATTGGCAAAAACCCAGTAGTGGTTTTGCCTGTTTCAGCGTGGGAAATTATGCGTGCTCGTTTTGATACTCTTGAAGAATACTATAAAATGTCTACCTCAAAAAAATACAAGAAAGATATCGCAAATGCCCGTGCTTCAAAAAAAGAAATTTCCTCTAAAAGTCTATACAAAAAACTAGGCCTTATATAAAAACATGCATTATTCTTTTAGGGGAAAATCGCCTGAAGAATTTTCAAATCTTCCCAGAGAAGCACAATTACAAATAATGAAGAAATTGGATTTTTTTATGTCTTCTTCAAATCCTCTTCGTTTCGCTGAGCACCTTACAGATTTTGATTTAGGAAGATATCGTTTCCGAATAGGGGACTACCGTGTTTCTTTTGACATAGAGAATGATACTGCTAAAATTCTAAAAGTCGGTCATCGCAAGAATATGTATAGATAAATTATATGAAAAAAATAAAAGCGGGTAAAAAAATATTGAAGTTTTATACTAGGAAGGAAGTTTTTAAAGAAGAACGAAACAAAACAAAGAACAGAATCTACAAAAACCACCTCGCGTAAGCGGGGTGTTTTTTGTTATACTTAATTTATGAAAAAAGTCGGCATACTTCGCGGGGGCGCTTGGGGCAATTATGGGAACTCTCTACAAGATGGAGCAGATTTAATCTCATATGTAAATGAAAACTTGGCGGACAAATATACTACAGTAGATATTTTTGTTGACCGAAAAGGCATATGGCATATAAATGGCTTGCCGGTTTTGCCACATGACATAGTGCATAAAGTGGATGTGGCTTGGAATGTATCACATCCCTCTTTGTCTCAAATTTTAAATAATTTTTCAATTCCAAATATAAGTGTTCCAGCTTTTTCTTCTTCACTCAAAGAAAGTAGAGCAATGCTCCGAGAGCATATTGCAAACGCGGGAGTCACTATGCCCCAGCATTTTATCATTCCCGCGTATCAGGCGGATTTTGACGGACCGGTTGAAAAGTTCGCAACTAAAAAAGCGAAAGAAATTTTTGAAAAATTCGGTTCGCCATGGATAGTAAAGTCACTTACAGAAGACGTGTCTATGGGTCCCGTTAGAGGTCGCGAGAGCTCACAGCGAGTCTCTACCTCTAACGGGATGGGGGTGCATGTCGCCAATACTTTTCCGGAGTTGGTGAATGCGCTTATTGATCTGACTGCGCAGGCAGGCGGAGCGGAACACGGAGGGAGTATCTTAGTGGAAGAATTAATAGCAGGGAGAGAAGGTGTCATGCATTCACTCTCGGGGTTTCGCGGGGAGGATGTCTACACCTTTCCCTTAAGTAATTTTTCTGAAGCAGAGAAAGAAAAACTGACGTTGCTCTCAAAAAATTTACATACCCATTTGGGCGACAATCATTACTTAAAATCACATTTTATTCTGACTCCAAACAGGGGCATTTACATAACAAATATAGACTTTATTCCGGATTTTGGCTCGAACTCTCATTTTTGCAAATCTTGTGATTCTGTAGGCGCAAAAGCTCCTGATGTGTTTGAACATATATTAAATAAAGCGTTTTTATGATATTATTTTAATATAAAATTGTTTTTATCTGTAGCGAGTGGTCGCACTCACATAGGCACATATGTTGGAGGTTAGCCATCACTCGCTTCAAATGAAAATAATTACCCCGTCGCTCGCGAGCGACGGGGTTTTGTTTTTATCCCATACGAAATTTTAAAAATTATTTTTTTTACTTAATGAACGTAATCAAAAATTTCGTACGGGATGCTCAATTTTCTAGTTTTGCTTCGCAAAAATAAAATTGGCAGTTATCCACAGTTTGAGTGAAAAAGTATTGTATTTAGTTTTGATATGCGGGATAATTAATATGTTCCTCGCAATAATTATTCAAAAATTATTTTTGGGTCGTGATTATTGCAAACTAAAATTAGAAATTTAATTTCGCGCGCGCGACAAATACTTGTATGGCTAAAAAGAAAAAGGCAGCAGCAAAAAAGAAGAAGCGAGCATAGTCTCACTTGTTCTCACTTACAAAAAACTTCCATCTGGAAGTTTTTTGTTTATGACCAGTTGTTCGTGAACGACTGGGTTTTTCTTCAAAAAAGATACATTTTATGCTAAAATGTTCTTATGGGTTTATTCAACAAGATGTTTGGCGATCCGAGTTCTGCTTTTATTAAAGATGCCAGTAAAATAGTCTCTAAAATCAATACCCTCGAAGAGGGTATTTTGAGCTTAAAGGGTGAGGATTTTCCTAAAAAAACGCAGGAATTTAAGGATAGATTGGCCAAAGGAGAAACATTAGAGGACATATTGCCCGAAGCTTTCGCTATGGTGCGCGAGGTAGCCAAAAGGAACCTAGGTGAGAGGCATTATGATGTGCAACTCGTCGGCGGGCTTGCGCTTCACATGGGTAAAATCGCCGAGATGAAAACGGGTGAAGGTAAAACTTTAGTAGCCACTCTGCCGGCGTATTTGAACGCGCTCACGGGCAAAGGCGTGCACATCGTGACAGTGAACGACTATCTCTCTCGTCGTGATGCGGTGCTCATGGGTCAAGTTTATAATTTCTTAGGATTGTCTGTTGGAGTAATTAACTCTCAAAACGTCTCGTATCTCTATGATCCAAAGCATACCGAGGAAGACAAGGAGCGTGACAAAGTGGGAGAATTCAAAATCGTTTATGATTTTCTAAAACCGTGTTCTCGCAAAGAAGCTTACAGCGCGGACATAACTTATGGCACCAACCACGAATATGGTTTTGATTATTTGCGGGATAATTTAGCCACATCCAAAGACCAACTTGTGCAGAGGGAACACTCTTTCGCTATTGTGGACGAAGTGGACTCTATTTTAATAGATGAAGCTCGCACTCCGCTTATCATCTCTTCCCAGTCCGGAGATTCCGAGGATTTTTATGTGAAATTTTATCAAATTGCCAAACAATTAAAGCGCGACAGTGATTACACGGTTGATGAAAAACTAAGAGCAATACAACTCACTGATTCGGGTATTACCAAGGCGGAAAACCTGCTTGGCATAGAGAATATTTATACCGAAAAAGGCATAAAATACGTGCATCATTTGGAAACGGCGGTAAAGGCGCAGGCTATCTACGAGCGGGACAAAGACTATGTGGTAAAAGAAGGCGAAGTGATAATTGTGGACCCTTTTACCGGACGTCTCCAGCCGGGGAGGCGTTGGAGCGAGGGAATTCATCAGGCGATTGAAGCCAAAGAGGGTGTAAAAATTGAAAAAGAAACTCGCTCCTCGGGCTCTATAACTTTTCAGAACTTTTTTAGATTTTATGACAAACTCTCGGGTATGACTGGAACAGCGGAGACTTCGGCGGAAGAATTTTTAAAAGTTTACGGATTGGATGTTATTGTAATACCGACCAATGCTCCTGTTATACGAGCTGATCATTCAGACTTGATTTTTCAAACAGAGAAAGGGAAATTTCAAGCGATTGCCAAAGTGGTCAAAGAGCTCAATCAAAAGGGCCAGCCGGTTTTAATCGGTACTATTTCAATTGAAAAAAATGAACTTCTCTCTGCGCATTTGCGCCAAGAAGGTGTGCAACATACTATTTTGAATGCTAAAAATCACGAACGGGAAGGAGAAATTATCGCTCAAGCGGGCAAGCGCGGTGGAGTGACTATCGCTACCAATATGGCAGGGCGCGGAATAGACATCAAGCTCGGAGGCAATCCAATAGTAAAAGAAGAATATGAATTTGTAAAAAGTGTCGGCGGGCTTTTTGTGCTAGGGACGGAGAGGCATGAAGCAAGGAGGATAGACAATCAGCTTCGTGGACGCTCCGGCCGACAAGGCGACCCGGGCGAGACCCAATTTTATGTGTCCTTGGAAGATGACTTGATGCGAGTTTTCGGGGCGGAGCGGATAAAAAATATGATGGGGCGATTTGGCATACCCGAAGACCAACCGATTACAAACGGCCTAGTGTCAAGGACGCTTGAGAGCGCGCAGGCAAAAATTGAGGGGTTTCATTTTGATGCTCGTAAACACACGTTGGAATACGACGACGTGATGAATCATCAAAGGCGCATTATCTATGAGCGCCGAAGCAAGATGCTCCACGCGGATAAAGAAGAAATTGAAAAGATTTTGGAAGATGTGTCGCTGGGCAGAGAAAATGCGGATGCAATTATAAAAGAAAAGAGAGAAAAGCTGGGAGAAGAAGCATTCTTAGAAACCGTTCGCCGAATCGCGCTTTACACCAATGATACCCTTTGGATGGAACACCTAGAAGCTATGGATTATCTGAGGAGCTCGGTCAATCTTCGCGCCTATGGTCAGCGCGAGCCAATTGTGGAATACAAAAAAGACGGACTCCAAATGTTTAAAGAAATGGAAGAAGTTTTTAAAGACCAAGTGTTTTCCTTTATCTCAAATATCAATGTGGAAAACAAGCCGAACCTCGTGAAAGAAGAAACAAAGTCACAAACAAAATATGTGATCAGGGATGTAGCGAGCAGTGATGTGTCAGGAAGTGGTAATCAAGCCAAACAAGAAAAGTCAGAATATGCCGGTGTAGGCAGAAACGACCCATGTCCATGCGGAGCGATTAATCCAGCGACGGGTGAAGTCTACAAATACAAAAAATGCGGTCTGATTAACGCTCCCCAACATCGCAAGTCGTTGGTAAATTAAAGAATGTATGTTAAAACTTGTTCAGCCGTCAATTAAATATAGAGATAGTTTTATTGAAGCAGTGAGGGAATTCCAGGCAGGAAGTGATCCTACCAGATTTCGTCATATTAGTGGTTTGAATATCAGCAAGGTTGAGAATAATTTTGAAGAATATTTAGAAAAAATTGCAAATAAAGAAAAAGGTATAGGCCTAGAAGAGGGGTGGGTTCCAGCCAGTGCTTTTTGGTTGGTGGAAAAAGGGGAAGTTATAGGAATGGTTTCTCTGCGGCATACGTTGAATGAAAATTTGTTAAAAATAGGAGGACATATAGGTTATGGCATAAGGCCATCCAACAGAAACAAAGGTTACGGTACTAAAATTTTAGAGCTTGCTTTGAAGGAAGCTAAAAAGTTGGGGATTGAAAAAGTTCTTGTAAGTTGCGATGATGACAATATTGGCTCGATAAAAATTATTGAGAAAAATGGCGGAGTTCTGGAGAATAAAATTGAAATCGAAGGGACATCGAAAAGAAGATATTGGATTGAGAATAAATAAAACATTATGAAAACACCAGAAAAAGGATTTTACTATCATTACAAACACGACCTGAAAGCAGGGATAAGCAACCATGCCTACGAAGTTTTGGGTGTGGGACTTCATACGGAAGGAAATCACGAAGAAGTAAGTTCTAAAGACATGCTAGTTGTTTACCTGCCTTTGTATGAAGCTTTTGTATATAAAACAGGGAAACTCTTTGATGTTCGTCCACTTGAGATGTTTATGGAAAAAGTCGTAAAAGACGGTAAAACAATTCCGCGTTTTACAAAAATTACTGACCAGAAAATAATAGAAGAACTTAAAAATATAAAAATAGAAATGTATGGAGATTAAAACTAAAGAAACAAAAAACGCTGGCGGAGTTGTTTTAAACAAACAAGGAGAAGTTTTAGTGGTGAGCCAACAAGGTGTCTCTTGGTCTTTACCAAAAGGTCATATTGAAGACGGCGAAGAGGTTCTTTATGCCGCCAAAAGGGAAATCTATGAAGAGTCTGGTATATCGCCTGATCAGTTAGAATTTGTAAAAAATCTTGGCACTTATACTAGGTATAGGGGTGGGAAGAATGGAGGTGACGATTTGTCTGAAATAAAGGAGATTACCATATTTCTTTTCAGAACAAATACAAGTGATTTAAAGCCTATTGATCCAGATAATCCTGAAGCGAGGTGGATTCCAAGGGAAGAAGTTGCTGATTTACTTACTCACAGAAAGGATAAAGAGTTTTTTGTAGGCGTAGTAAATAATTTATGATTTTCAGAGTTTTACAAATCAGAAAAATGATAAGGGAAGGCAAGGAAGACCCGGGTAAATTTGCCGGTGGGCAGGCGGGGGATTTGTTTATGGGACTGCTCTTGATGCCTATTATTTCGGCGGTACTTTTACTCGGCGGACTTTTTATTTTGGGCTACACACCGCTTTTGGGTGGTCCATTTGGGTTCTTTAAGTTTTTTTTCTGGTTATCTATTTTTTGTGTTTTCTTTTTCTTTATGATTTTACGAAAAGTGTATAAAATGATAAAAAATACCACAAAGAGCGCAGTAAATGACACAATCAAAGTGGAGTCAAAAGTAGTAGAATAGAGTTATGTCGTTTAATATTAAAATAAAAAAAATCTGGTGGGCGGTAAAGCTTTTTTTTGCAAAGTTTTATTATGGCAATCCATCTAAAAAATTAAAAATTGTAGGCGTGACCGGCACAAACGGCAAGACGACGACGGTGACCTTACTTTACCAAGTAGCGCTTGCGTTAGGGTATAAGGCAGGGCTAATCAGCACAGTAGAGATTTTAAATAATGGAGAGAAAATAGATTTACAAAAGCGCAAAATTCCGGGTACAACTCCAGACTCTGTTTCTTTAACCAAACTTTTTTCGGAGATGGCAAAGGCGGGCTGTGAGTATGTGTTTATGGAGGTATCTTCGCATGCGATGGATCAAAATCGCGTGGCGGGAGTAAAATTTACCGGCGGGATTTTTACAAACCTTACGGAGGACCATTTGGATTATCATAAAGATTTTGCGGATTATTTTTTAGCCAAGCGAAAATTCTTTGACATGTTGCCGAAAAACGTTTTTGCACTTTCAAATGATGACGATGAGAAGGGCGAAGCCATAGTTGCGGGGACTAAAGCGAGTGTTTATTTTTATAGTTTATCCAGTACCGAGCCGACTTGCCACGCGTATGAGAAGGAAGGTTTTTGCGGGCATATTTTGAAAATGGATTTCAGTGGTTTGGAAATAGGAGTGGGTAAAAATATAGTGAAGTCAAAACTTTTGGGTAAATTTAATGCTTACAATTTGATGGCAGTTTGGGGCGCTTGTAAACTACTCGGTTTTGATATGGAGAAAGTAAAGAAAGCTATCGAGAATGTAAAACCACCGACCGGTAGATTTGATTATTATATTGCAAAAGATGGCGTAATGGCGGTGGTGGATTATGCTCACACTCCGGATGCGCTTTTAAAAATCTTAACGGCGGTGCGGGAAATTGTGCCCGAAGGCAAAAAACTCATCAGCGTTTTTGGTTGTGGGGGTGACCGCGATCCATTCAAGCGCCCAAAGATGGGCAAGATTGGCGCTGAATTATCTGATATAGCAATATTTACTTCAGACAATCCTCGCAGTGAAGACCCAAAGAAAATTATAGACATGATGCAAACGGATTTGAGCGAAGAGGATAAAAATAAAATAAAAATAATTTCTGATAGGCGAGAAGCAATAAAAGAGTCTGTCAAGATTGCGCAAGCGGGGGATATTATCTTATGCGCCGGCAAAGGGCATGAAGACTATCAAGAAATCAAAGGTGTGAAAATCCATTTTAATGATATAGAAGAGTTTGGGAAATTGCTTGAAAAAGCAAAGTAGGTTTTGAAGAGTACGGATATTTTTTTACTAAAAAATTCCTCGTGCTCGCACCAGTCGCGCTTCCAAGCCTCTTCAAAACCTACTTTGCTTTTTCTTTCTTTGGGAATTTTTGTTCGGCCCAGAGAGGTATTTCTTTTATCAGTCCACCCATATCACCAGAGGACATTAGTATAATCAAATCGTCCAGTTTCACTATGCTCTCCAGTATTTCTAACGCTTTCTCTTTTTTTTCTACTCCGTAAATTTTGCCCTTATTTTTCTTTATCTTATTTAATATATCTTCTAAAGTCGCCTGATCGTGAGTATTTTTACCGTGCTCTGGCGGTTTGAAAATCAGTGTTTCATCACTGGTTTCAAAAATATCATTATACCAATCCAAATTATTTTTATTTCGCCAGCTAAAAGTATGTGGCTCAAAAACCGTTACGATTCTTTTTTTGGGAAAATGAAGTTTAATTGCTTCAAAAACAGTTCTAGCTTTTGTATAGGAAGAACCGAATCCTTCATAAATCAAGACCGAGGATTTTTCTGTCTTTAAATCAATTCTTCTCTCTATGCCTTTGAATACAGAAACAGCAGTTTTTAATTGCTCGGGAGTTATGATTTTTTTTGACAACAAGAAAGCTGAAACCCCGACAATATTTTCAATATTATGTTTACCTAAAAGCAGAGTGGATAGGGAGACAATTTTTTTCTTTTTATTATACAAATCAAAAGTTGTAATTTTTCCGTAGTTTATATTTTTAGGATACCAATCAGTATTTTTTTCCAGCCCGTAAGTAATTATTTTCGCTTCACTGCCCGCGATGACTGTTTTTATATTCGGATTATTTATACCGGCGACAAGCAAACTATCATTTCCAAGCATTGAGATTAATTTTTTATAAGGTTCCACATAGGACTCTTCGGTTTTAAACACGTTTACATGATCATGCTCTGCGGATGTGAGCAAGACGTCTTTAGGATGCAGATACAAAAATTTTGAAACTCCAGCGTAGGCCGGGTATTCGTCGCCTTCCAGTATAAAATATTTATTACTCCCTAAGTTTGCGCTGTCTTCCATGTCGTTTGAAATAGCGCCGATAAAATATCCTGCATCAATATTGTTATCTATCAAACACCAAGCCAAAAGCGCGGTGGAAGTGGATTTTCCATAACTACCGGCAACAACAATATTTTCCCGGTCTTTTGTAACTTCTGACAGAATCTCCGGAAAGGATTTGATTTTCTTTTTATTTTTTAAAGCTTCTCGCACTTCTTCATTTTCTTCTCCATTTAGTTTTGCATGTTTGCCTATAACTATCAGATCAACATCAGAAGGTATATTTTCTTTTTTATACGGAGTAAGAATTTCTATGCCATGTTTTTTTAGGTGGCTGGAAACAGGTTCATAAAATTCTTCATCAGAGCCAGTAATAAAGTAGCCCATTTTTTGAAGCATTACTGCCAGCGCGCTCATGCCAGCTCCACATATTCCTATAAAATGAGCTTTTTTCATGCTGGTCATTTTACCATATTTGTAGAATAATTTTGATGTATTAGCACATCTTTTATTGCAACAATAACTTCACCTAAAATAATGTCTTTTCTTACTTTTATTTTTTCATTCAAATATAAATCTAAGGGGTGGAGAGTGGAATTTTCCGGGAATCCGCCGGTCGTTGTTAAATTTTCGGTCGGAGCATCTTTGATCTTTGCTTTTTTTAAGCATGGAATTTTCATAAAATCTTTTTTATACATGGGTAGATATTCTGTTTGCGCAAATGATCCAAAGCACTTGAAGTGATTTAAAAATGTAAATGCCAAAAACCCCAAAGGAAGCCCGGGGCATAGACCTTGTTCAATTTCTTTTTTTAAATTCCCTTTGGTTAAAATAATTTTACGCGAAGGACTTTCCAGATATCCGTCTTTTAAATGGAATCCTTCCATTGATTCGTGCTTATCTCCCTTTTTGCTGCCATAAAAGAATACTTCACTTGAAAACAGAGCAATTGTTTCTGCGCGATTTCTTGAATCAAATAATATTTTAAATACCGGATGGTTCTCGTCCTTGATTGCAAGCAGGATATAATTCGCTACCACTTCGTTAAAATCAAAAAATATCGGTTTGCCTTTCAGAAATCTGTTTTCTATCTTTTGTGATGATTTTAGGGCCCAACTTGTATATGATTCGTTTAGTTTTGCTTCGGGAAATATATTTTTCAAATTCGCTGGTAATTTTTGCAATTCCTCTATCATTTTTTGTGGAATTTTACTTCTGTAAACCAACGCGTCTTGCATATTGGAGGGAATTAAATTTATGTCTCCTGTTTTAGAACAAAGTCTCCCTGGCCGAGTTTTATTTGAAAATGGAATACCAGAAAACATTGCCACAAGGTAGAAGTCCGTTTTTTTTAGAGCAAGCGAAGCGAGCCAATTGATAAAAAAGTAGCGTGGTTTTTGGGCGGGGGAGATGTGGGGTGTGGTCTGGAGCACTCGGTGCTTTTCCAGATACTTTAAAATTTTGGTTATTTGACTCTCGGTATAACCCAAACGTTTGAATTCTTTATTTAGAGTAAGACTCATTATTTTTTCCAACGGCAGTGTTGCTTTGTAAGTATTGATTTCTTTAGAGTAAGTTTTACAGGTTTTGTGCCAGTTTTCCTCAATTTCTTTTGCCAAATGTCTTTTATTAGAAGCTTTTAGGGCTTTTATTATAAGAAAAATCTCTTTTTTTAGACCTGAATTCATCGCTTTATGCTACTTCATTTGAGGAATCTTTGCAAATTAAGTAAAAACTGTATCCACAGCACTTTATTCTTGTGATTTTAGGTAAATTTGTCAAGTTTTACTTCTTAAAATACCCTTATTTTACAAGCCAAAATGCTATTTTACTTGATTTGACAGGTGGGGGAAATGGGGTATAACTATTGACTTTTATTTCAGAATATGCTAAGATACCAGCATAACCCTATGGTAAGCGTTCAAGCTTATTAAATAAGGGTTTTTTCGTTTCTTAGCGGTTTTATACTAAAAATACAGTAATGGATTGGTGCCTGCCCGCAACGCTTCGCGTAGCGAGGCGGGCGGGGAGCTAAGACCGCCCAAATATGCAAAACAAAAAATTAATACGCTTCGTGGAGTCCTTTATTTTAATGCCTTTAGCGACAGTCTCGCTACCACTCGGAGGTTTGTCTACCACAGCTATCAACTTAGCCACAGACACAATCTCTTCTCCCCAAGCTGTATTATCCCAAAAACTAAATATTGAAGCCAACGGATTCTTAGCTTATAACCAGGCTATGGACTTAGAGGCGAAGCTTCAAGAAGAAACTAGACAGCTGAAGGCCGATGCCATTGATGCTTATTTTGAGGCGCGTGATATGCCCCTTCTAGGCTACGGCATGAAGATGGTGCTGGAAGCAGAAAAGAATGATCTCGATTGGCGTTTGCTTGCCGGGATTGCAGTGCGCGAATCTACTGGTGGTAAAAAAGCTTGTACCACAGCTTCCCATAATTCTTTTGGTTGGAATTCTTGCAAACAAGGTTTTGAATCTGTAAATGAATCTATTGAAGTGGTGGCACGAAATTTAGGTGGCAATAATCCAAATACTGCCAGATATTATGAAAATAAGACTACAGATAAAATTTT
>Ga0209542_10016501_pt1 | contig 12252 bp, 16 predicted proteins | sample RifCSPhighO2_01_FD_184028 | JGI IMG/M metagenome (GOLD analysis project Ga0209542, IMG submission 184028) | Soil microbial communities from Rifle, Colorado - Rifle CSP2_plank highO2_0.1 (SPAdes) (version 2) | ecosystem: Environmental > Terrestrial > Deep subsurface > Rock core/Sediment ...
AGGAGGGGGTGATGGAGGTGGTGGAGGTGGTGGAGGAGATCCGCCACAAGAACCGTCACTAGTGTAATCAATTATGAAGAATACGACACCCCCACTTGTTAAGGTCTGAGTAGTACCAGGGGATCTGACACTAGCGTTATAACAAGCTACATCAAAACCACTAATAGTATAAGTACCGGCAGGGGCAGTCCCCATTCCGCTAGGAGGAAACACCGCACTATAGTCGGCGGGCACAGATATACCAAAATAGTTATTTGTGCCAGTTATATCGACGTTCGTAGCTAATTGAGACTGAACCTGAATTGTTCCTGATGAACCAACACAAGGATTCCCACTATAACCAGGTAGACACGTATAATATAAGGTGGCATTCCAACTCACACTAATATCCGCTTTGCCAGGGTCGGCAAAAAGAAATAGGTCGGCATTATTCTGGCAATTAGAACTTGTCACGCTGTTCGGTTGAGGCCCAAAAATCAACGGGTAATCAAAGTCATTATGCACATAGTTAGTGCCACACAATCCGGTACCTACAACGCCAGTGGGTATATCCCCAGAACTTATTGTCTGAACGTTAAACCAATTTAACTGCCATTTGCTAAAATATTCATTGGGCATAGGATTGGCACCTTGATCATTTGAGTTAAATAACGTAAGTCCCCCTCCGCCAGACAATTCTCTTACACCACCAAGAGGCACATCTCTGTCCGCATACGCTGGCTGGGCAATGAAAAGACTCCCAATAAACAACAAAAGGGTAACGATAACAAATTTTTTACTATTAGAGTGTTGTGACAACATTGGAGAAATAATAAATTTCATCAGCCGTAGCGGAAGCGGATTCAAATAAATTATCGTGGGTTAAAATGTGTATAATTCTAGTTTCAGTATTTATATCCGACACTACCCCCAACCGCTCTTCGATTGAAGAGGCAACCAAGTCTGGGCCACCTTCTACTATTGTTCTGGTAACGACATGCGCTTGCAGTTTGTAGGCAGTTTTGGTGCTTAACTTAAACTCTATTGTCTTCTCTTCTTCACCTCCTACCTGATTCAATATCCCAATGACACCATTGACTATAATTGAATCTTCTTTAACCTCGACGATTTGACCTCTCATTAGGTAAGCCTGTTTATCAGCACCTCCTTGCCCACCTGTTTGATAGTAAACAAAACTAACCGTTATTAATGCGAATACCAATATTACAATTAAAATTACTTTATTTTTATTCATGCTTCTTAATGAATTCCGTAAGCTTCACTTGACTAGTAAAAATCATAACATATTTCTGTGGCAACAGTTGTGGACAAAGAGAAAGGCCGACGCGCTTGACGCAACGTCGGCCTCCAAACTAGCCTACCCAACTATTAGCCAATCCGATACCTGGCAAACTCCTCTTTGCGATGAGCCTGTTCAAACAGCACCTGGTTTGATTGGCCCACAAATGCACCTCGGAAGACACATGTTGGTGCCGCTTCATACTCCGCCTGACTCTTGAAGTCCTTGGACAGAATAAGCAACGTCACTTCATGTCCCGTAACCCAGAACTGGCCTGTCACCGAGACATTATCTGTAGATCCAAAACCGCGACCTGCCTTACCGCAAGCCCACATACTGGTTTGGCCGTCATCCCGCAGAAAGACCAGAGCCCCAGCGACGCCATGACCTTCGATAGTATAAACCCGGAAACTCACCGTAACAGTGTCACCTTCCGTGACGGTCGTCTCGGTCGCAGGAGTTACGCTCCGTACTTCAATGGGATCGCCAGGGTTCGGATTCACAAAACTGGAACCAGGACCGGTCGGAGAACCACCTTCCGCGCATCCCAACATATTGGTAGCGCAGATGGCCAGCGCGAGTACAAACAACGCTAAGCAATTCTTGCGCATGATGCGCCTCCTTATTTAAGCCTAACCCCCATACAATTCTGTTTTCATTATACAGGAGTTTACCCCACTTTGTCAAATCAAATGTGCTAAATTTCCTTAAAACTGTTGATAACTATGTGTATAATGCTAGAATTACCACATGAAAGATACCCTGCAAGGTCTACCCTGCAAGGTCTTGCCTTGCAGGGGGCTAACTTTTCTTTTGACTTAAAATTAAGCATAATCATAGTTAGGTTGGTAATTTTGCTAACCTATAGGAGGTTAAAGTGTTATGTAAAGCTGTTCTTTCACTCGATCTGAGCGAAGTCAAGATGAAACTCATGGAGCCCGCTCCTGAGGGGAAAGGTTGGACTGGAGAACAGGCCGACGAGGCCGAACTCTGGTACAAGCGATTCCTTCAGCTCTGTCTGGACTTTCCGGACACGGCGGTGGTGCCAAATCACCACATTGACACTATCTGGCATCAGCACATCCTCGACACGAGGGCGTACGCCAGAGATTGTCAGAGAATCTTTGGCCACTTCCTTCATCACTTCCCGTACTACGGGCTGAGGGGGGATGCCGACAAGCGCGACAACTCCTTTGTGGAGACCAATGACCTCTACCGAACACGCTTCGGTGAGGACTGCATGAGCATGCAGACATTCAGGACTTCAGTGGGTCAGAACTGTAGTCCAGAGTGTGGCTCGGCTTGCGAACCTGGTCCCGACGAAGCGATGAGTTGTAACGGTAAAGGTGGTGGTACTGGTTGCAGCCAGAAAATCCCTCCTGAACTGATGGCAACCAGTTGTGGCCACAAGGGTGGCGGCACTGGGTGCAGTCAGAAGCATCCGACAATATAGCTCGTTCTGGGGAAGGACAGCGCACTTCCCCAACCAAGATGAAAATTCAATTTACATTTTCAGTTCAATTTAACACATCTCTTACAAAAAGAGATGTGCTTTACCCTGCAAAAGAAATAGAAGCCATGAATCTCTTTTGGGAAACTTGTGGACAAGACATCGAAAAAATCTTGACTAAAATCACGAGACTTTCGTTTGTAGAGAAAAGCATCAAGTGTTACTTAAATTCCGAGTTCTCAATTTCAGACCCCCTGTCTCTTAAAATAGAGAATATTGAAGACATGAAAGATAACTTAATCCATGAATTGATTCATGTCTTGTTAACTGGAAATGATTTCGGTGAAACTTCCCAATGGAAAGCCGTCATGGAAGAATATAAAGAGGAACCTACTGCTACCAGGATTCACGTTGTTGTCCATAGGATTCATTATCTAGTTACTCAAAAACTATTTCCAAATAGATTAGAGGCTATCGTCAATTATTCAAAGAATCCTAAATATATTAGAGCTTGGAACATTATCAAAAACCCAGAAAAGGTTGACAACTTGATGATCTTAACAAAATCTTAAAATAGGTACCATATATAGAAATTGTAAAAGATAGAGAAGTTAGTTTCTGATAGGAAAAACTTGATGAGTTTGGATTTCTCTCCCAAACCATAAGAACTTTATTTTATATAAAGTAGACAAAAAATATGCCAAGTCTTTATGTCCCCTTTCATAGTAGATCCTTTGCCAAAATCTTCGGAAAGATAATATGGTTCTCTCTTAATAATGCCCAGGGCTTCCTCCTTTTCATAAAAAATCATATTTGGATATTCTTTAACCCACTGATCCTTAACGCCAAACAAGGTAAAGTACAGAAATCCTCCTTTGTTTAGTTTATCGAACGCAGTTTGGACAATTCGAGAGATATTTTCCTTATTTTTCTGAAATGGCAAAACATTTGACATAATAATACCGTCATAAACTTCATTAAATTCAAAATCCTCTATTGAAGTATTAAGTGATTGGAATCCACTCTCTTTTATTTTTTTGAAATTATCTTCAGCTTCACGGAGCATCTTGCTGTCTTTATCTACTAAAGTAACTTTGTAGTCAGATTTAAAGAATGGTTCAGAGAGTCTGCCATTACCACAACCCAAGTCTAAAATAGAACCATCTTGTTTTAATAAACCCTCTTTCTGTAATTTTACAAATAAGTTAATCATATATTTCATTAAATAATATACCGCACAGGTGACCGAAGCCACCCATGCGGTATCCAAGGATTACCCACGAGTCTCGTTCAAGAGAGAGCAAGACCGGTCTGAGAAACAACCGTCGGATCCGGCTCGCCGCTGCAAGATGGATCTGGAGAACAGCTTTCTCCACAACAACCATCCCCCTTCGGGTCGTTTTCGAGGCCGACAGCCCAGATTCTCGGCAATTCGCCGAATTCCTGACGGTAGGCTTCGACAAAACGCCGCCGCGCCGACGGATCGATCGGTTGTGAAGGAATGGACGGCTGATGATGCAGGAAGAACCCGAAGGCTTCCTGGCAGAATTTGGCGTAGTCTTTCGTGAAGAGAATGAAGGTGTGCCACACCGCATCGACTTCACGTGAGACCATGGCAACGCTCTTGTAGCCAAGTGCAACCAACGAAAGATACTTGCGAAATTCGTTGATTGCTTCATCGACTGCGTCCGGGGAAATTTCTCCTTTCATGAGGAGTTTCTCCTTCACTTGCGTGAAGGGATACCCCATGATTATCCCCGCCCCACTGCTTCCGGCCCTCATTGTCTTTCTCATCAAACCGTCCTTCCTGAAAAGAGCATTTGTTAACTGCCGCTGAAACCTGATTACAATATATATGAAATAAGCAACTATGTCAATAATTTATAGATAAATATTATGAATTGCTATAAGATTACCGGTATGAAATCTATTATCTCCTGGAACGTCAATGGGCTTCGGGCTGTCCACCGCAAAGGTGCTTTCCAAATAGTATTAGACGAAGATCCCGATATTCTATGTCGTCTGTTGTATATTTAATTGAATTTTTGCATAGATTTTAAGATTTTGCATAGATTTATAATTTATGCCATACTTTAACGTATGAACACTTTGAGTAATAAAGATATGATTGCTATAGGAGAGGCCGCCGAATTACTGGGGGTTTCTCAAGATACTCTACGCCGTTGGGATAAAAACGGCCGCTTGCCATCCGTCAAATCTTCCGGCGGGCATCGGTTATATTCTCGTTTCCAGATTGAGCTCTATTTAAGCGACCTTCAAATGCTGGCCAAAGATTGGGTAGAAACGGGCTCAGAAATTCCTATTAAGCTCCACTCCACCAATAGCGCAGTATTCCAGGCGCGTCTACATAAGATGGAAGAGCTCTTATCCCGAGTGGAAGAACTAGGAAGTATTTTCCCTTTAATTGTCGCTGTCGCTGGCGAAATCGGCAATAATTCGTTCGATCATAACCTCGGCAACTGGCCCGATATTCCAGGAGTATTCTTCGGCTACGATATCGGCAAGAGGATGATTGTACTCGGTGACCGCGGACAAGGAGTGCTCACTACCCTCTCCAGAGTCAGACCAGAACTGGAAACTCATATGGAAGCCATCCGAGTCGCATTCTCGGAAATCGTATCGGGACGAGCGCCTGAGAGCCGCGGCAATGGGTTGAAATTCGTGCGCCAAGTGATAGCCGACAATCCGATCGGACTTGTCTTCCGCACAGGCGATGCTGAGCTTATACTTAGAAAGGACAGTGCAGATCTTGATATCCATAAGTCCACAGTCGCATTTCGTGGATGTTTGGCATTTATAACATTTTAATTATGAAAATTTACTTGAAAAAATTTGGGACCACACTGACTTCTAGACAGGCAGGCAAGGAAGCATTCCTGGCATTCCAGCCTTCACTTAAGACTATGGAAGGCGACGAGCCTGTTGAAATAGATTTTGAAGGAGTAGTAACCTTCTCCCCCTCTTGGGGAGACGAATTCTTGACTCCTTTAGAGCAAGAATTCAGAGAACGGCTGACACTCGAGAATACGGCCAATCCTTCGGTACAAGCGACTTTGGAATTACTGGAAAAAATTCATGCGATAAAGTTCAAACAGAGTAAATAATTTGTAGCACCCTGCAAGGTCTTGCCTTGTAGGGTGCTCGCCCAACTAAGATTCTAAGTAATAACTAATATCTGCAGTTTTAAGGTATTCTAAACATTCTTTTTTCACCTTTCTATGTTTCTGATTCAGACTATTTTCTGAGTCTACTGGCAAATGCTGACCTATAGACATAGCTATTACATAAGTTATGTTATTTACTTTAAATGAACTAAAACTCTCATTTGTTAAACCCTCTTGCTTCAAAGTGGTAACTGCTTCTTTCTTATATTTAGAATTCAAAAGTTTGCACCAGTTTTGCCAGGTTTTTACCTTACCTTTTTTAATTTTAAATACATTAATTTTTATCATATGAATATAAGTTGCTAAAGAAGAAACCGCTAAAGAAGGATGGGCCTAATTTAGCGGTTGGAACGCTCGCGGATGCGAGACGGTTTAGTTCGAGAGAGGAACGCCCCTAGGATCGAACGGAAACAGGGCGAGGCCGTTGATGCGGCTGTTGCACGACCTGTTGTGTGAGCAGAGAAGCCTGTAGTCAGCCTCGCCTCTCGCGGGGAAATTCTTCGGGTCGACCCTGACGAACATCTTGTCGAGAACTTCGAGCGTGAAGTCGTAGAGCCTCCTGACAGCCTCGACCTCCTCTTCATTCTCGTCATTGAGGGGCTCGTGATGCATGAAACGACTCACGACCCTGTCACAGAACTCGGCGTACTGGCGCGAATGAAGCATGTGAGCATGCCAGAACATGTCGATCTTCGGAGAGACGGCGTGAGCGTTCAGCGGATCGAGCAGAGCGACAGCGTAGTACTGCTTCAAGCCTTCGAGACCAGAAGCAACGAACTCATCGCTCGGCGACAACCCGTGTTGTTCGGTAAAGATGTCCCGAACTTTGCGGACGATGCCTGAATAATCTTCGTCCTCGATAGCGCGCAGTCGGGGTTCGTGCTCGGTATGAACCTCGATCTTGAGACCACCCAGTCCAGGCATATTGACCTGCATTCTACACCTCCTGTTTTCCTAATTGTCCGCCCTCGAAAGAGCCGTACCTTTTCTAATACTACAAGATTTTGTCTAAAATGTAAAGAACTGTCTATATGCCCACCGAATACTGAAATCTATTAAAATCTTGTGCGAGGTCTTGCCTTGCAGGGTGGCAGAGTTAGGCTTATGGAAAATCGTATGTCATTCGTGCCATAATTATGATTACGAAACAGATTAAATTGCCAAAAATTTCTAATGATAAAGTATGCCACTGATATTCACACCAAAAGTACTTCGTTATGCGAATTTATATTTTTTTATTCAGAATCTGTCTGAATGGCATTTTTCTAACCGTAAAGATCACAACGAAACATGGCGCAATGAATTACATTTTTCCGCCGAAGCCGAGTCTTGTTTAGACGAATTCAAAAAAATACACCAACAATATTCATTCGGCGATAAATATCTTGGGCGACCGTTTTTTCTCCATAGAGATCCATGGCCAGCGGTTGAACTCCTAGTCGGTAAAGATGAATGTATTGAGATAAAAAATATCTTTGCTGTACTCGAACCGTATTTCGATACTATTTACATAAAAGATGAAGTCGTGTTAAAGAAATGGAAGAGGGTTATCGCGAAGCCGGAATTTGTAACAAACGCTTCTTACATCAACAACGCACTCGCTAATTTCTATGGATGCGCGCCTTATAATAAAAACTGTACAATATATTTGTTATTATCCACAGAAAAAAAGAACGGTGGAACTGCAGGAGCCATCAATAACGACTCTGTAACTCTCGAATTAAGCCGTACGCCTATAAAGTCAGAGAAGCACGTGTCCAACGTATTGTGGCATGAATTGATACATTTATATTTCAAAAATTGCGTATTTTATCCCCTTCTAGAGAAATGTACAAATAACGACCGGGGGATGATGGGTAAGATTGACGAACTGGTTGCATCGTCGCTTCTTCCGAACGGACTACTAAAACAAAATGCCTTGGCTTTCACGGACAAATTAAGGGCAGCTGGATATTTCAATGCTCGTATTAATTCAGAGAAGAAAATTATAAATATTCAAAAACTAATCCACCCATATTTACAGCAAAAAAAGATGGTAGATATAAATCTTGCACAGAAGCTTTATAAAATAGAACTTGAAAGCAAATAAAGAGGGCGGCAATTTCTTGCCGCCCTCGGCACTTCACGCCGATATTACGAGTCGGCGTGTCCGTTGTCCCAATCGCCCCACTGTTGCCATGCGGCGGGAGACCTGATGGACTGGAGTTCATCCGAATGATTGCTCGGACTGTATTTCGTCCGAGCCAACGCACCAGCAATCGCCCTGCTGCCAACGGGACAATGAGTATCGTGAACTGCCGTCACGATTACTGTTTTCCCGGCGTCGCGAACGCTTTCATTCAACACTTTATTCACCTCCTTTCTCTTGTAGCTTGTACTCCTCCAGCTTGTTCTTAAGATACCCGAAAACTGATTTTCGCGTCTCGCAGAAGTAGTACTTACCACTGATTCCGCCAACTCGATGGGCCGTGCAGCCATTGTGACATGCTCGTTGCCATTCGCAGGACGCACAGTCTGGGTGAAGGGTTTTCACGTCTTCGGCATACTTCAACCGTGTCGGACTATTGAGAATGTCCGAGAGCGATTGTGACGATAAATCGCCAAACTGAAGCTCCTCACGATTCAAGTGCCTATCGCACGGATGCACTTTGCCGTCGTGTGCCAAACTGAAGTACCTGCTACACTCCCCATTGAAAGTGCAGCTTGACGCTTTCTTGCCTACGATGCCCGCCATGAAGTTCTCAACTTCCCGAATCTGAAGCGCCCCGTCATCCTGAGCAAGCCACATGTCGATGTAGGTTTTCAGGAAACTAGTGAGCTCTTCATTGGTAATCGACTGGCCAAGCATGGCTTGGTTGACAGCATTGACGTCGCGGAAATCGTTCACTCCCCACCGCTTCACGCCGAGAATGTTCGTGAAGAAGCTGAAGTCTTCACGAACACGGGCAGTGTTGTCATGGGTCAACGTTTGAATTATTCCCGGCTCTATACCATGCTTGCGAAGAATTTCAATTCCGCGCATAACATAGTCGAAAGAACCGCCGTTGCCATGATTCAACCTGAAGTGATCGTGACTCTCTCTGTCTCCGTCCACACTCACGCCAACTTTGAAATCGTGGGTCTTGAAAAATTCTGCCCACTTATCATCTATCAGCGTGGCGTTAGTCTGGATTACGTTCTTTATGGCCTGTCCCTCTTTGAGATTTTTCCTTTGTAATTCCACGATTCTCTCAAAGAACGGGAGTCCCGCGAGAAGCGGCTCGCCCCCATGCCAAATAAAGAACAGGTGGCCTGAGAAAAGTTCCATGTACTCGACGACAAACTTCTCAAGCAGTTCGTCACTCATCACGGTACGAGTTAGTTGGTCTCTGGTATTGTAGAAACAATACCGACACCTAAGATTGCAGAAGTCGCTCACCACCTTGATGATCGGAATCGCCACCCCAAGTGATGGAGTGAGAGTAACTAATCTTGCCATTGTTCGGTCCTCCTCATAGGTTTCAAGGTATTTCGCAGAGCAGAAACAATCTTGCTCTTATTCTGTCTGAAATTATAGTATACGATTATGGTCTTTTGTCAACACCCTTTTTGGCACATTCAATATTGAACGAACTTAGGAAAATTATGAAAATACGGTAAAATTCATTAAGTCATGACCACTATCATCTCCTGGAACGTCAATGGGCTTCGGGCGGTTCACCGCAAAGGCGCTCTTCAAGCGGTAGTGGATAAAAATCCGGATATTCTATGTGTTCAGGAAACTAAATCATTGCCAGATCAGCTCCCAGATGATCTTAGAACCTTAAACGGATACCACTCATATTTCCACTTCCCTACTGAAAAAAAGGGTTATAGCGGCGTAGCCATCTATTCTAAAGAAGAACCTTTGAAAGTTTCACGTGATATGGGAATAGAACAATTTGACCAAGAAGGGCGCTTAATTATGGCTGAATATAAAGACTTTACCCTTATTAACGTCTATTTCCCTAACGGTGGAGGGGCTCCGGAACGACTTCGTTATAAACTAGACTTTTATGACTATTTCTTGGAATTCATAAATAAGTTACACAAGAAACAACCAAATATCATTTTTTGTGGAGATGTAAACGTAGCTCATAAACCTATAGACCTAGCCAGACCTAAAGAAAATGAGACCCATGTTGGTTTTCTCCCCATAGAAAGAGCTTGGATGGACAAACTTATTTCCAAGGGTTGGGTAGACATATTTAGACACTTTTATCCTGACAAGGCTCAGGCTTATACATATTGGGATATGAAATCATTTGCCAGAGATAGAAACGTTGGATGGAGAATAGATTACTTTTTTTCTTCTCATAAAATGTTGCCGAAGGTAAAATCGGTAGAAATACTTGACAATGTTTTAGGCTCCGACCACTGCCCTATCAAATTAACCTTTAATAGAGCCATATTCTAAAGGACATGCGGACTTGCTGTAGGAGATGGGTTATCCACAGCTTCATACTTACAAATTTGTCCTTTATAAGATAGAATGGTGATAGGCGCTTGGTAGACATCTTTCGTTCTCTAACGATAGTTAGAAGCCGGGCATATGTATTGGAAGGCCATTCCGACGACCGGAAGATGATTCTGGTTTGGGAGTTTGGGCAAGGATGACGGACCCTCAACTTTATTTTATTTTTTGGTCCCGTGCATCCCACAGGCCCTGCTCTTTTTCTGGAGTGATCTTTCTTATCGTTCCGCCAAGTCTGCTTTCAGACGTAGCGGAACAAACCGCTACGGGAAACCGTCGCGGTTTTTTGTTTAAAAGCCCTTTGTCTTTCATAAGTCTCTGACAACTTAGCAAAGAAAACAGTGTAAATGCAAAAAGTTCTTTATTTAAAAGAAAACTAGACCATAAATTTATAAAACTGTGGATAACTATGTGGAGGATGTGCATTAAAAGACATATGTTTAAAGACTTAGATTCTAAAATGTCCTTAATTTTAGCCACTTTCTTAAAATATAAGTTTCATATGAAACTTATCTTAAGATGTTATTCATGAAACCCGACAATAGAACAGATAAGAGGAAATTGGGAGATATTGGCGAGAATGTGGCTTGTGATTTCTTGGAGAGAAGGGGATTTGAAATTATAGAGAGAAACTATCTTAGAAAATGGGGTGAGATAGATATTGTTGCCAGAAAGTCTAATCTAATCCATTTCATAGAGGTAAAAAGTGTTACACATGGAACTTCTAGCTATAGACCAGAAGATAATATGCATCCTTGGAAGTTGAGGAGGTTGTCGAGAGTTATGCAGACATATTTATTGGAGAAGAAGCTAGATTGCGACTGGCAACTAGATTTAATAACAGTCAAAATTGATCAGCTAAATAGAAAAGCGAGGGTAGAGATATTAGAAAATGTTATTATTTAGATTGTAATTCCAAGTTCTCATGATAGGATAAGCAATTGCAGGGTGTTATATGTAAACGGGCTGTAGTACAGCGGTAGTATACACGCTTCGGGAGTGTGAGACCCGAGTTCGATTCTCGGCAGCCCGAAAGTGGCACTCCAAAATATTAAACGGGCTGTCGTATAGTGGCAGTATTTGCGCTTTGGGAGCGTAAGGTCTGGGTTCGATTCCCAGCAGCCCGAAAGAACGAAGACGGGCTGTAGTATAACGGTAGTATTTGCCCATGGGGTGGGTAAGGCCCGGGTTCAATTCCCGGCAGCCCGAATGCGGGACTAGTTTAGTGGTAAAACAACAGTTTTCCAAACTGTGGTCGGGAGTTCGATTCTCCCGTCCCGCACTCTCGATTTCCTAAAGAAAATACGCTATCATCTCTCTACTAGCGATTATGGTTTAGTGGTAGAACGCGTCCTTGCCAAGGACGAGATGGGAGTTCGATTCTCCCTAGTCGCACAAAGATTCTACTAGTCGCACTCTCCAATCTCTTGTACCATAACCTTATTGCCCCCATAGCTTAACGGATAAAGTACCTGTCTTCGGAACAGGTGATGTGGGTTCGATTCCTGCTGGGGGCACCAATGAAATGTCTAGATCAAAACACAAACTCGAGATTCCAGAAGAAGTGAGAAATGTTTCGCGGCTACTTAGTGCGAGCGGATTTGAAAACTTTTTAGTTGGTGGATGCGTGCGGGATTTGGTGATTGGTAAGGGGCCGAAGGATTGGGATATCGCAACTACTGCAAAACCAGAAGAGATTATTAAAATCTTTCCAAAAACTTTTTATGAAAATGATTACGGCACAGTAGGGGTGGTAAACGAAAATACAGAAGACGAAACTCTACGCACCATTGAAGTCACTCCGTATCGACTCGAGTCCGGATATTCAGATTTCCGACGACCCGAC
>Ga0209542_10016503_pt1 | contig 12251 bp, 9 predicted proteins | sample RifCSPhighO2_01_FD_184028 | JGI IMG/M metagenome (GOLD analysis project Ga0209542, IMG submission 184028) | Soil microbial communities from Rifle, Colorado - Rifle CSP2_plank highO2_0.1 (SPAdes) (version 2) | ecosystem: Environmental > Terrestrial > Deep subsurface > Rock core/Sediment ...
TCCACAGCACCTGGACGCTTCGCACTGCGGCGCGCGTGCTTGTGAAGATCATCCGTGCCTGCCAGGACCGCAGAGTCCCGATCAAAACACTCTCCATGGGCGGAGGGTTTCCTGCGGCCATCGGTGATGAAATCGCATTTCCCATCGAAGACCTGAAATCTTTCCCGAAGTACTTCCAGCAGCTGATGGATCGCGAAGGCGTAACGATGCCGGTACAGCTCATCTTCGAGCCGGGGAAGTCCGTCGTGCTCAACGCCGGTATCGGCCTCATGTACGTTGTCTCCAATAAAGAGATCCACCACCGCAACCGCATGATCGTCGCCGACGGGTCTACCTATAACTTCATCCCGGATGCGCTGGTGCAGACCGATGTCCGCTATGACATCCTTCCGGCTTCCAAGATGTTCTCGCCGCGCGTGCACAAGGTGACCATCGGTGGCAATACCTGCGACGCGTGGGACCTTATCACCAAGGGCATCGAAATGCCGAAGCTCGAGGCGGGAGACATCCTCGCGGCTATGGACGTGGGCGCCTACGCGCAGGTACTTGCCAACAACTTCAACACGATCCGGCGCGCTCCCGTCGTCCTGATCCATGAAAACGGCACCCTGAAGCAGATCCGGCGCCGTGACCGTTTCAGCGAGATGTTTGCTCCGGAGCTCGACGTGCTCAAAATGGCCGGACCCAACGAGATGGAGTACTACAACAACCTCTACCGCGTGAACATCGACAAGATCTGGAAGGGGGGCAAAGGGAAGAAGAACGGGGCGGCGAAAAAAGGGAAATAAGGGAATGAAGAGATTGAATCGATTTATACAGTTGTCAGAATCCCGGAGGGGATGGGTTGCCGGCAGAGCCGCTCCAGATGCGCCAGCAGGTTCTCGTAGGCATACATCAGCGTGGGCGGTTGGTCCTCTTTGATCTCGCGGAAGAAGGGAAGATAGAGATCGCGGGTGATCTGAAAGAGCTGCTCGCGTTTTTCCCGACTCAGCGCCCGCGTGGTTTCCATATTGTGGATCCGGTCGGCCATTTTAATGAGGAGGATGCCGGGCTCCACGCTCTGCACCAGGCACATCTGCTTCAGATACCGCTTTTCCTGGTCCAGCTCGGATTCGCCGAAAAATTTCTCCGGCCGCGAAAGCCCCAGCACCGTGGTCGCAATCGGCCGCCCGACGCTTTTCACCAGATCCATATACGTCAGCTCCGTATCTTCAATCACATCGTGGAGCACGGCTGCCGCGTAGATATTGCACGGCAGATGCGTGCTTGCGGCCATGAGGATCTCAATCACCGCGAGCGGATGCTCAATGTAGGGGTTCCCGTCGGCCCTGTGCTGGTCGCGGTGGGCGCGCTCGGCGATGGCGGTAGCAAGAGACAATGGGACCATGCGGAGAATTCGGAATGCGGAATGAGAAATGAGCAATAAGAAATTAGGAATGGACAATGTTCGGGGCGGAAGGGTGCAGGGGAGTGCGAATGGGAGCGCTATGGCTCACAAGGGAAAGGACCGCCGCAATGTGGGCGACAAGCAGGAGGGTAAAGAGGGTGCCGGCGAGGAGGGGGGAACGCATGGCATCATCAAATCGGGAATAGGGAGTGGGGAGTAGGGAGTCGGGAGAGGTTAAAAATCGATAACGTATAATTATGGCTTATGTAAGCCAAAAAAGACGTTCTTTGGGGTCGTGGAACGGAGGGGGTACCTTGGCGTTTTTGGTCAAATAATCTATACTGAATCGATGGCAAAGTGTTCGCGTTCCAGCACAGAAGGGCCGGGCGAGCCCGATGAAAGCAAAAATGAAGAAGGTGTTCTCCCGGACATTATTCCGGTGCATCCAACTATTTGGAGGGTTCGCAATGCGCAACGTGAGATGAAGAGGGGATGGAACCGTTCCCTTCTTGGGTATTATAAGGAGCAGCTCGATCAGACGATCGAACGGGCGGTATTCGGCGGAGACATGAGCGCCATCGCGCATCTGCAGACGGAGTTTCAAGAATTTCGTGTCTTGCAAAATGCCATGCAGGGAGATCAACAGGCGCTAGCGACCGTCGCGGATGCGTTTGCGGAACTCGGCCGTTACGATTACGCCAGCGCATTCAACATCCTCGCAGGTCGCGGAGCGTGGTGTTGGGAGAGCATATACCGGAAAAAGATTGATACCCAAAATCGTGCACAGCTTCTGCGGCGTTTGCGAGGTATCATTCCTCAATCTGACAAAGGGACAAGAAAAAAGAACGACTGAGGATATCGACAATGCCGCATGTTTCCGGGGAAAATGGTTGCCATGATTACTCCGCTTTCCACGGCCTACCTGAAGACCGCCATGGGCCCCCTCAAGATCGTCGCTTCGGAGAGGGGGATTCTCACGGTGAACTTTGCCGTAAGCCTGGAGGAGTCCGATGAAGCGCTTCCGAAATTCCTCGAGCAGTGCGTCTCTGAAATAGAAGAATACTTCAGTGCCCGCCGCCGGGCGTTCTCCGTACCCCTTGTGGTGCGCGGGACCGATTTTCAGCAGCGGGTGTGGGACGCGCTTCTGGAAGTCCCCTTCGGGCAGACTCTGACCTACGGGCAGCTTGCTAAAGAGATCGGCAATCCCGGGGCTGTGAGAGCGGTGGGGACTGCGGTTGGCGATAATCCTTTGGCGATCATCATCCCTTGCCACCGGGTGCTTCCGGCGAGTGGCGGCATCGGGAACTACGCCTCGGGCAGCGATAAAAAGGAATGGCTACTAAAACATGAAGGGGTGGAGGTGTGATCAGCGCCACGTGAATTCTTCATCACCATCATCTGACGGTCCTTTCCAAGACTCTCCTTCATCATCGTCCTCTTCGTCATCCATCAGATCGTCATCATCAATAACTTCGAATAGTTCGGAAGCGCTCAAGATGGCGCGTACGGTTTCGTGTTCTTGTATATGCGCGCCGATGATGCGGATATTGAATCCGATTGAATCGTCTGCTAAATACCAGTGCAGATCGTGGTCTTCGTTTTCATACTCGTCTTCATCTGCATTTTCGATCATTTTCACATCGATACGCATCGTTGCAGTAGCCAGCACATCTTTAAGGAGCACGCGAACCCAGTCGGTGATCAATTCTTCCCAGTCGCTTGCGTCCTCGTCATCTTCATCATCTTCATCCTCGACATCCCAATCATCATCATGACCCACCTCCCATTGCTGGAGGCACTTCTCAAGCTCTTCCTCCAACAGATCTTCCGCAAGCAGCAGACTTTCTTTCACTTGCACCGTACATGTGAATCGGTCAAAGGCTTCCATGGAGGATCATTGTTGTAGAGCGCGAGCGGTATCTCAAGCATTTTGTGCGGAATCGCAGCACGGTGCGCAAAGTTGGCCGCCGGGATCAGTATTCCCAAAGACAGCGGAAGATCGTATCTTCCGCTGCTTCAGAATTTCAACGTTAGATAAACAGTGTCGCCAGCGCCAGCGTCAACGTCGAGAAGAGCTTGATCAAGACGTGGAGCGAAGGTCCTGCCGTGTCCTTGAATGGATCGCCGACGGTATCGCCGGTCACGGCTGCCTGGTGCGCCGGGCTTTTCTTGCCGCCGTGCGCTCCCGTCTCAATATACTTCTTGGCGTTGTCCCACGCACCTCCGGCGTTGTTGAGGTAAGCGGCGAGGATGATGCCGACGATTGTGCCGACCATCAGGAGACCCGCGACTGCTTCCGCGCGGAAGACGACGCCGACGATCACCGGAGCAAGCACCGCGACGACGCCCGGGATCACCATTTCCCGGAGCGCTGCCTTCGTGGCGATATCCACACAGGCGGCGTAGTCGGGTTCCTGGGATCCGTCCATCAATCCTTTCTTCTCGCGGAACTGGCGGCGGACTTCTTCCACAATCACGCCGGCGGCGCGGCCGACAGCGCGGATCGTGAGTGACGTAAAGAAGAAGACGACCATCGCGCCGAGGAAGGCGCCGATGAAGACGTTCACTTTGGCGAGGTCCACCACGGTCAGGTTCGTCTCTTCCAGGAATGCCGAGAAGAGCAGGAAGGCGGCGAGTGCAGCGGAGCCCACAGCGTAGCCTTTCGTCAGGGCCTTGGTCGTGTTGCCGCAGGCGTCGAGTTCGTCGGTGACTTTCCGGGTCTCCTCCGAGCCCTTACTCATTTCCACGATGCCCCCGGCGTTATCCGTGATCGGTCCGAACATGTCCATGGCCAGGATGTAACCGACCACAGAAAGCATTCCGATCGTGGCGACAGCCGTGCCGTAGAGGCCTCCGTGCTCCAGCTCGGTTTGCATGCCGAGCCAGTGTGAGACGAAGAGAGAGGCACACACCGCGAGTACAGTCAGCCCTGTGGATTCCATGCCGATCGCTGTCCCTGCGATAATGTTGGTGGCGTGCCCCGTGGTGCTGGCCTGAGCGATAGAGCGCACCGGGCGATAGTCTTTGCCGGTGTAATAGTCCGTGAGGTAGACGAAGGCGACGCTGGTGAGAAGTCCGGTCACGCCCGAGAGGAAGAACCAGAGCGCGGCGTTATCCGTCGTCAGGTTCATCAAAGAAGCGAACACCGAGGCGCTCGGAACCGTCGAGAGCATCGTGGCGCAGCAGACGTAGAGGATCACGGTTGTCAGAAGTGCCGTCACCCAGAAGCCGCGCGTCATCGCGCCCATTGGCGAATCCCCTTTCTTCACGCGTACCGAGTACACGCCGATCACCGAGGCCACGAGTCCCAACGCGCAGATCACGAGCGGGAAAAGAACTCCCTTGATGCCGAAGACCGGGAAGAGTGTGACGCCCAGGATCATCGCGCCGATGTTTTCGGCGGAGATGGATTCAAACAAATCCGCTCCGCGACCGGCGCAATCTCCGACGTTGTCTCCCACAAGATCCGCGACGACAGCCGGGTTTCTGGGGTCATCCTCCGGAATGCCTGCCTCAATCTTTCCCACAAGGTCCGCTCCCACGTCCGCTGCTTTCGTGTAGATGCCTCCGCCGAGCTGTGCGAAGAGGGCGACAAAGCTTGCGCCGAATCCGTAGCCGATAATGAGCGAAGGAATCCGCTCCGCGGGCGTCGAAAGGCCGTAGCGGTAGAGGAGGTAGAGGGCAGAAATGCCGAGCGGCGATAGGGCTGTGATGACGATGGCCGGCACGGTGCCTGCACGCAGAGACATCTTCAGGGCCGCGCCGAGTCCATGCTCCGCCGCTCCCGCTGTTTTCAAGTTTGCCTTCGTTGCGACGATCATCGAAATGATTCCGGAGAGTCCCGAGAGGACTGCGCCAAGGAGAAACGCTCCTCCCACCTGCCACCCCTTGGTCAAGCCCTCGCCGCCTGCAAAGCCGTGCACGAGGACGATACCTGCGGCAACAATCACCGAGAGCCAGGCAATCGTGCGGTACTGACGGCGGACGAAAGCACGGGAACCAGCCGAAATCGCCGCAGCGACTTTCTGCATGGCGGCGGTGCCGTCGCCGGCTGCCTTCACTTGCTTCCAGAGAACGAGGCTCCAGAGGAGGGCTAATACGGCGATGATGGGTGCGATCAGTTCGATGGACATAATAAGGAGGGGGTAGGGCGTAGGGGATTTCGCGTCATTATTGCATGCGATAGCCATCCCTGCGCGGAATTTGCGCAAGAAGGGTACGACAGGGAGAGGGAATGTCAAGATAGAGCGTTATCTCTGCAAGACCGTAAAACACCCGATTATTGCCGCCGTTTCGGCACGCAGCGTCAGCGCTCCGAGTGAAGCGATTGCAAAGCCTGCATCCTTTGCCTTCATCACTTCCTCCTCCGTCCATCCTCCTTCGGGGCCCACCCAGATGCCAAGAGGAGTTTGCTCGTTTGCTGGTTTGCTCGTTTGCTGGTTTGTGAGCGTATGGAAAAAGAGGTTTCTCGTATTTTTGCCTTCCTCTAGTGCTCGGTCGAATTCCATGGGTTCCGATATCACCGGGACAATACCCCGGCCGGACTGCTCGGCGGCTTCGCGGGCAATCATCCGAAGCCGCTCCATCTTGAGACCGGTCTTCACGGTACGCGTAGTGACAATCGGGATGATCGCTTTGATCCCAAGCTCGGTGCATTTCTGGACGACCCACTCGAAATTCTCGCGTTTGAGGACTGCGCAGTAGAGCGTGACTGATCGATCTGGTTCAGCACCCACGGGATGCTGCGATTCCAGCTGCACTGTCGCATGCTTGCGATCCAGAGACCGCAGTGTGCCTTTCACTTCCATACCTTTGCCGTCGCAAAGCACGACAGTATCTCCCGTATGGAGCCTCAGGACTTTTGTCCATTGGTGAAGTAGATCAGGATCGCTGATGATGCCATTGCTCTGCGACAGGTCTAGAGCGGTGATAAAGCGGTGCAGACGCATGGAACGATTGTACAGTGCGGAGTAAGGAGTCTCGATATTTGTGGGGAATGCCTTGCCAGCGTGGATGATTTCTTTTACATTTCACACCTTCTTTCCTCTCTAATATTATGAGCAATGAAAATGGAGTTGATGTCGGTATTCTCTCTCGACATATAGAAGGGCGTGCTCTCGCTTCTGATACAGCTCAAGAATTATTTGATTCCGTAGGTGCATTAACCGATGAAGGTACAATTCGAGAAATATTCTTACCCCATCTAGATGCTTTCATTCGCGCAATTGATAGCTTGAAATACGGAAAAAAGGAAAAATTGTCACACAACGTAGAGGATGGATGGTCTCTTGAGACACTCAAATCTGAGCTACAGAATCAAAACGCTGATGCACAATTAGTTGCTGCTCGTCTGCTACGAGATATCGTTAGAAATGGTAAGACGATTGGCCTGTTCATACAAAGCATTGGTGCTCCGAAGGCAGTTGCTCAAGTGCCAGTAGAACCACCTGCGGTTGCGTCTTCCGATGCTGCGACAGATGCCAGTAGTGCAGGCTCAGCAATAGGTACACCATAGCCTCCGCCGTTTAGTGGTTTCCCCGAAGATACCGCAATATCGCATACGCACTCACAGTATGCACAAACTTGGTCTGAAGCACGTTTTCCAGTGCCTCTTCGAGCGGCAGTTCATGTACCTCGATCCATTCGTCTTCATCCTGCGACAGTGGATCTTTCACGAGGTCTTTCGCAATGAGGACATCATTTTGCATGATTGTGGATGAAGGCATCGTCATCACCAACAAGCACGTCATCGAAGGCGTCGAGCATGTCGAATGCAATACACGGACGAAGGCTGGATAAAAAAAGATGTCACAATGCATCTCCGGGATTTCGTAAAGAGAATTTTTCTCTGCAATGCGAATCGCAGATGCTATAACAGGAGCTATTACGCCGTTTCATCCCATATCACTGAGGGGAATATTCTCCGTACTCCGCGCGAGCACGCTCGTCTTCGGCGTCGGATGCGGGTTGATGTGGAGCGGGGAAGTATACGCCTTTGGCGTGACTGCCGTGGGAGGGCCGCCGGATCTTCAGCAGAATGTTCCGGTGGAGGCGTATATCGATCGTGAATTCACGCGCGCCCTCAGCGGCGCTCACGTTACGACAACAACCGTCCATCTCAAAACCAATACCGGAAATGCCCAGGATGGAGCGCCAACGGGAAGCAATCTTTGCACGCAGCTCAAAATCTTTGCGACCAGTGACAGTAAAGAGAAAATCGTGTGTGAGCATGACAATCTCAGCGCGAGCACCTGGTACACCATCACCTATACGACGGGGATCAAGACGGGGACGGGATTGGCGCTTCCCGCCAATATCTCCTATCAGTTCAAGACCAGCAGCTTCGCCGGAGGCGGTAATTTCATCCGACCGCCGGTTGTCATTGGCTCGGTGCCCCGCCCAGGCTCTGTGCTCCCGCTCAATGCGCGTATCCGCGTCTACTTCAGTCCCGGCGGCAGCGGCACCGGTTCCACCATGCGCACGGGGACATCGTCGGGCTCTGTACAGTTGGGGACCAACGTCCAGGTCTTTGCGACCAGCAACGGCCAACCGACAGGCAGCAATCTTCTCGCCTGCAGCGCGGTAGGAGCTAACCCGGCTTCTCCCAGCGATTGCAACATGGCGTGGCACCAGACCGGAGCGACCCTGACGATTACCCCGGGCAAGAAGGCGCCGACAGCATCTACAGGCTCTACAGGGGGGACCGCGCTCGTTGCCGGGAATTCCTACGTCCTCATCGTCAGAGGACCCCAAGGCGGTTTCGGAGGGACGGGAGGTGCGCGCAACACCGACAACATGCCGCTCATGGGCTCCGATTACTTCGTACCCTTTACCGCGACGGGCAGCGATGCGTTCGGTCCTACGGTGAAGGCCTCTTTCCCGGAAAATAACGCGACGGGCGTCGATCGCGCCATGTACAACATCGGCGTCGCTTTCACCGAAGCGGTGGATGAGTCTCTGATCACGGAAACATCGCTCCTTCTCTACGAAGCCGGCGTGAACGGGGCATGCAACGGTGGCGGTGGCGATGATGTCCAGATCACAGGCACTATCGTGGATTACTCCGAGTCGGAGAATATCGCGTACGTCTCGCCGAGCGGACTGCTTACCGCAAGCACAAAGCATTGCTTGGTCGTCAATACCGATATCAAGGATATCGCGGGCAACACATTCGATGGCGACCGCTCCACGGTAGGCGATCAGACGAAGACCATTGCATTCACCACCAGCGCCCTCATCAACGGCGCGGCCGCACCCGATACCGATCAGCCGAAGGTCGACTACGCCAACGCGGATAACTTCAGTATCGCCGTCACATTCAGTGAACCGATGAAGTTCGATCCCGTCGCGATCGAAGTCGGTCGTTCGAGCAGCGATCCTTTTGCGGTGAATAACGTCCGGAACTGGACGCTCGAGTCACCTCCCGGAGTGCCAGTGAACCTCATCGGCAAATTCATCGATTACTTCCCGAGCAAACTTACTGCGGTCATCGAGGGGCTTGCGATGCCCCCGAACCAGGAATTCAAGGTCAAAGTGGCAACGGGTACCGGTGCTGTGAAGATCAAAGATCTCTCGGGGAATCTTGTCGATGCTACCGGTTCTCCTCCAAAGAATGAGGCAAAGGGGCAGGTGAAAAGCAGCATGGATACCGGCGGACGTCTGGGTCCCGGCGAAGGCGGCGGCGAATTCGATTTTTTCAAAAACGGTACGAGTCCGACGATGGTCATGCCGATGACGCCGATGGCGGGTGCAACGAGCAACTATCGCATCGAGATCACTCCTGCAACATCCATTCCTTCTGGAGGGACAATCGTGTTCACATTCCCTGCGGGATTTTCCACGGACGCCACCTGCGCGACGGCACTCACAGGGCCACCGGAGAATGCCGATCTCAACGGGCCGGCGACGGGGACCGTGACCATCGCTTCCATTGTCTGCAACAACACTACACGCGCGATCACCGTGACCACTGGGGGGGCACAAACTGGTTCGGGCACGCGCGTGTCTCTCCTCCTCCAAGGTATCGTCAACTCGCCGCTGCCCAAGCTCCCGAGCGAGGGCGGAGGGTACATGGTGGATATCAAGACGAAGAACACCTCCGGCGATGTGCTGGAATCCAAGACGTCCATGCCCTTCCCGCTGATGCAACCGGGATCCCTTGGGATCCAGGGAACGGTATTCAAGGATAACGGCGCAGGCGGAGGAACCGCCAATGATAAGATCAAAAACGGCAGCGAGGCTGGTGTCCGCGCCATCCGCGTCTGCATCGAGGGTCCGATGGGTTTCAATTGTGCAAACACGACGGGTACCGGAGGCTACGCCTTCAATCAACTCGGTGCCGGTTTCTACCGTATTTTGCTACCCGGTATCGAGACGGGCAGTCTTGTGGTGTCCGGGGCTCCGTATCGTGAGATCAATCTGACGAGTACCCAAACCGCGGTGAACTTCCCGCTTTCGGTTGTGACGACGAGCGTGCGCGTGGATATCACGGGCATTCCCGCCAATACAGCTCTCGACGTGTTTGCGTTCAATACCAGTGGTGCGGATGCGGGCAACACCGTGAAAAATGTGCCCTATACGGGTGCCACCGCTGGCATCTCCCTTCCCGCGGCTGCAGGCACATGGAAAGTAGGGGTGGGTCCGGCGATGCCCAAAGACCCGACCCAGATGGGACGCACGGTGACTTCGGTGAGCTTCTCGATTCCGACGCCGAAGGAAGTCCTTGTGCCGATCTCGGGAAGCTCCTCTGTTGCCTTTTCCCTGCGGTCGGCCAGTTATCAGATCAAAGGGAAGGTGATCGATGGCTCTGGATCCGTCATCAGCAATGCGTTTGTGATGGCGCGGCCAGCGAATATCACGTCGCAGGGTGGTGATGCCATGGCCATGTCCCAGAGCAATGGCACGTTTATTATTCAGGCGGGCAGCGGCACGTACGCAGTCCAGGCGATCAGTCCGGGGATGCCGCCATCGACGCCTGTTTCGGTGCTCGTGAAGGCGAACGTCAGTAACGCCGATAACAATTTGACCGCGGACGTGAACGGGCCCGATGGCACGCTCATTACCAATGCCGGTGCCAAAGGCAGCGCTGTCAATCTGGAGCTCGTTTTGGACAAAGGTGGTGTCTCCATCGCAGGTTCCGTGCTCGATGAGAACGGCAATACGGTCAATAATGCCTTCGTCCAGGCGAAGAAACTTACCAGCGGCAGCTTCAACGGCGAGTTCTTCGGCTCTCCCACCACCAATGGTGCTTTCACGCTCTATGTCGATACCAATGCTTCGTATAAATTGACGGCGCATGCGCCGGGATACGGTGAGCTCGGAAGTAAGACGGTGAGTGTGACTACTACCAGCGTCACGGGACAGAATATCCAGGCGAGTGCGGGTGACTTCGGGACGATCAGCGGCACCGTCACCCAAAACAGCGTTGCCGTGCAGGGAGTATTCGTGAACGCCTTCAGTGATACCGGCGGCAATCACACCGTTACGGGGGCCGATGGTACCTATTCGATGAAAGTGAAAGCGGGAACGTACAGCCTTCAAGGCTTCCGTCCTGGTACTGGTCCAACATCGCAGCTTACGGGCGTCAGCGTGAGCGCCGGAGGGACGGCGAGTAGCAAGGACCTGACCATTGGGCAAACTGGGACGATCCGCGTGGCGATCGCCAATGCGCCGTCCAATACCATAGTTCGGGTGGAAGACACCAGCGGTCGCGGTGACAGTACTACGACAAACAGCGGTGGCACATTCAATCTCACACTTCCCGCGGGAAGTTACACCGTCTATGCCCAGAGCCCTTCTTCGGGCATCATCGGTTCCACGTCCGCGACAGTGACGGCAGGTGCGGTGACCAATGTGACCCTCACACCCCCGACCTCCTACACGATCGACGGTACGGTGACGAGCACGAGCAGCACATGTAAAGACGGCGTTGCAGTCGCGTTTGCAGATAGCACCAATGCCCGCATGCTCGGCACGACGACCGCGGTAGACGGCTCCTTCTCGGTTTCCCTCCCGAATGGCAGTTACCGATTCTCCTCGGGAAAACCGGGATGCATTGATACAGCAGCACCTGCCACAGTGACGGTCGCCACCGCGGCGCAAACGGGCCTCAGCCGCACGCTTGCGCCAGCCGATGCGACCATCACCGGCCGCGTCACCTTAAGCGGTACAGGGATCACGCTCCCAACCAAGATCATGGCGCAGACCAGTGATGGCCGCTTTGTCTTCACTGATGTGGATACCTCGGCCTCAGGCGGCGCAGATAATTATTCGCTCGATGTTCCGGCTGGCTCCAGTTGGTCCATTACTGCCCGGTCAGACGGCTACAGCGCTGCAGCAGTCACCGCAGCAGCTGGCGCTACTGACGCGGATCTCGCGCTCACGGCGATCTCCGGCTATACGCGCAAAGAGCCGCAGTCGGCCTCCATCACGCCAAATGTCGGTGGCGAGTTCACCGATCCGAATATCGGTAGCACCTTCAAGGTGAGTCTCCCTGCCGGAGCACTCGGCACCAGCACGTCGAGCAATACCGTCACCACGTCACCGACGACAGCGATTGTCACGGAGACGCCGACAGTGAAAGTCCTCGGCACATCAGGAATCGATATCACGGTGACCGACAGCAACGGCAATGAAGTATCCTCTCTGAATGACGATGCAACCATTACCATTCCCTATTCCGATGCGGATGTGTTGGCTGCGGGCGTGACGGAGAGTCAGCTGCAAGTGTATGTGTGGAACGAATCGACGGCGCAATTCGATGCACTCCCCTCCACTGTGAATACGTACACGAGTACCATCACGGCGACTGCTCCGCACTTCTCCACCTTTGCCGTCGGATCAGCCAATGGCGGTTCTACCTCGG
>Ga0209542_10016505_pt1 | contig 12250 bp, 11 predicted proteins | sample RifCSPhighO2_01_FD_184028 | JGI IMG/M metagenome (GOLD analysis project Ga0209542, IMG submission 184028) | Soil microbial communities from Rifle, Colorado - Rifle CSP2_plank highO2_0.1 (SPAdes) (version 2) | ecosystem: Environmental > Terrestrial > Deep subsurface > Rock core/Sediment ...
GCTTGAAAAAGTTGTTGATTACGTAAAGAATCAATAGTAACTTAACTGATGTCCTGGAAACTACGCTCCGCCGAAGGCGGATTTTTTGCGAAGCAAAAAACCTTTAGGGCGTAGAGGACGTCATTTATATTTTTATGCCGAGCAATTATTTATGTCTTTAACTATAATTAATATAAAATCAATTCGCCAGATTGCCCCAAGCCAGCATGATTTCCCAATCAACTTTCACAACAATTAAATATATCTCAAACTAAATCTTAAAATGGCAGACCACAGAAAGCACAGAAACATTCTATACGGGCTAGTAATTCTCCTAGCATTAATTCAGATAAGCTCTTTTGTGATTTTATCAATTCAGGTGGTAAAAGTCAATGCAAAAACCGACTCATCAATATCATCTCTCTCATCTCAGATAGATTCTCTCACAAAGCAGGCAGAAGCAAACGACGAATTCTATCAGCAAAGTCTGAATGAACTATCCACAACTTTAGCACAACAGCAGTCACAGCAGGAAGACTTCCAGCAGGAGATTAAATTAATAAAATCTTATCAAAGTGATTTCTCAGCAGTCGTCGAGGATTCTGTAAAAAGTGTTGTCACAGTTTCAACAGCAAACACACTTGGCTCAGGCTTCATAATCTCAGAAGACGGATACATAGTCACAAATTATCATGTCTTAGAAGGGCAAAGAGCAAACAGTCTAAGAGTTATAACATACGATAAAGAAGTTCTAGCCGCAGATTTCATAGGCGCAGACGATATAAAAGATTTAGCATTAATAAAAATTGAAGCCTTTGATTTAGACAGATTTGAACTCGCAGATTCAGATAACCTTCAGGTTGGACAAAGAGTTATCGCAATCGGCAACCCGCTCGGCTTGTCATTCACAGTTACAGAAGGAATAATCTCGGCAGTTGACAGAACAGGCCCAAGCGGACTTAACGAATACGTCCAGACAGATGTTTCCCTAAACCCTGGCAATTCAGGCGGCCCCTTAATCAACACAGCCGGAGAAGTCGTAGGAATAAACAATTTCAAAATCGGTGATGCGGAATCCTTGGGCTTTGCTTTAGAAAGCAACGCAATAAGGGAAACCATAAATGAAATTGCCAATGTGACAATTATTTCTTAATGAAAATCCAGCCCCCGCCCCCCCACCGAAAACCCAACTACCCGCCCGCCCCCAAAAATCCCAAACCCCAGGCGAGCAGCCGTTCACTTTGTTCACTCCGAAGCGTTCGCGAACGCGAGGAATGAAAATCGCAGAGCGATTTGCTTTTTCCCTGCTCGCCCAGAAATCATAATTACGTCGGTAAAATCATATTTAACAAGCGTGATTGAATTTTGCGATAATTATTTTTATCGGCGGGGAGCAAATGAATAGTGAGCCTGCGAACGAGCGTGTTGCGTCGAGTAAATCACATATTAATAACGAACGTAACCGCGAGCAGGATTTGCGAGGGGCGGGGTGACATGATAAACTCTCCTATTTCTCTATCAAAAACCTTTTAACTCTTTAAATCGTAATAATAGAATGAAACTCAAACCCTCAGCAAAAATTCACAGAAGATATTTGCTAATCGAAGGTTCTAAGCCCGACATAGAAAAAGCAATCCTCGAATACATCGGAATCCTCGGCTACGCCGAAGCCTCTCCGTTATTTGTAAAACCAAATGTCTTAGCAGTCGAACGTTCGGCACTAATAAAAGTCCGCGCCGCCTTTGAAGCCTCGCCTTACAGCATTAAAGTGAAAAAGGTTTCAGGAACTTTGAAAGGCTTGGAGTAATTATATTGCTCTAACCGAATCAGCCTGGCGTCTAATATCTAAATCATAATTACTTCGTGTGCTTGAATAATTAATTAAACCTCTAATAAATCTCAGTTGTTCTTCGCGCGATGCGCCGCTCTCAATTATCCTTCTGCAATTTTCATCATAACTAACAAACCGATTATCCATTAATCTCATTATTCTCCATTCTTTAAATAAGTTTCTTTACTAATCAAAAACCTTATAATCCTCTTTCTCTTAACATAAAAATGAAAAAAAGAGGGCAGGAAATCTTCGGCATGTCTTTCGGCATGTTTTTCGCAATACTCCTAATCATAGCCTTCATCGGCGTCGCAGTTTACGTAATCTACTATTTCATTTCTCTCGGCAGCTGCACCAAAGTCGGATTGTTTTACGACGACCTGGAAACAGAAATAGAAAAAACCTGGAAATCAGACGGCCCGAGAACAGAGGACTTTGAATCTTCAGTTCCATCAGGCGTCGCAAAAGTCTGCTTCGGCAACCTCACCCAATCAGCGATAACAACAGCAGACCAAGCAACGCAAAAATCATTAGACGACGAATATTACCAGGACGTTGACAATAACATCTTCTTTTACCCGTCAGATAAAGCCTGCGACGGCGACGGCGCCTCAACAAAACTCCAGCACGTAACAATACAAAAATTCTTCTGCGTCCCTGTTGAAAATGGCGTCGCAAAAGTCCGCCTTCAAATCGGTTCAAGAGAAACTCTCGTTACATTAAAAGAATTGCCCACTTAAAATGATAAATAAAAAAAGAGATAATAAAAAAAACAGTATGTCATCTAAGACCCTGCCGTGCTTCTGTTCACCAGCAGCTTATCAAGATTGGTCCCATGTTAACAAGTTTCCTAAGTCAAGTAAAAAAATAATTATTTCAAAACAAAGTTATTCACAAGGTTGTTTTTACATTACCGATTTTCCTAAATTAACAATACTTCATCAAAGCCTTTCCCCCATTAACCTTTTCCAGAACAATAAACCAATCACTTCGTTAATCACCGCATCACAAGATTGTTTTTACATTAACAATTCCCCCTAAAAAATGAAAAATAAAAAACAACAAAGTCCGCTAACCACAGCGTATCTGGATTTTTATATTAATTATTTCCCCAAATTAAACTTATTTGGCAAATTAACAGCCGCTGGAAGTATCGGAACCCGCAGGAGGTTCCGATTATGAAAAACAAAAAAGCATTTGAATTCACTTTCGGCTGGCTCTTCGCAATGTTAGTCGGCGCCGTCATCCTTTTCCTCGCAATTTACGCAACAATCAATCTTGTTGAAACATTTCGCTTTAGACACGAAACAGAAACAGCCAAGCAGATAGGAACCCTGCTTTATCCGGTTGAAACAAATCTTGAAAGCGCAAAGTCAGCGAAAATTCTTGTTCCAACAGAAACCCGCCTCCAAAACACCTGTGAGTCAGTCGGCGATTTCGGAAATCAGGAAATATCAATCCTTGAAAGTTCAGGAATAGGGGGAAAATGGCGCTCGCCAGACAGCGCCCAAGTCGCGTCAACATTCCAAAACAAATATCTCTTCTCATCCGAAGATTCAGATGCAAAAAAAGAATTTTACATTCTCTCAAAACCAATAAATTTCCCATTCAAAATAACAGACATCCAAATTCTCTGGGCTGACACGGAATTCTACTGCTTTGCCAACGCGCCGCAGGAAATAAAAAAAGAATTTACAGAACTAAAGCTAAAAAATGTTTATTTCAATTCATCAAAAGCCAACTGTCCGACTGACTCAACAATCGTCTGCTTTACAGAATCAAACTGCGGCATAAACGTTGACATCTCAAGAAAGCTCGTCACAAAAAATTCACAGCAGTTATACTTTGACTTTTCATTCGCTTCAGACAGAAACTCTCTCCTCTACGCAGCAATCTTCTCTCCTCCTGAAATCTACAACTGCCAGATTCAAAGATTGATGCAAAGAGCAGCCCATCTCGCAGACATCTACATTCAAAAATCAGAATTCTACAAAACCAGAGGTTGCGGCTCTGAAATTCTTCCAGGAATCTTGAAAGACTACAAAAATACAGCAATCAAAGAAATCGCAGAAGAAACACCAGACATAAGAAAATTGCGTTCAGTATCAGAAGATTTGGAGGACAAAAATGAATTCCTTTCGCAGAAATGCACACTATTCTAAAAAAGCCCAAATGAAAATCCAGCAAATGGCTTTCGTGCTCGTAGCAATCGTGCTCTTCTTTGCTATGGCTGCAATTTTCTACTTAACAATCTACACAGCCGACTTAAGGGAAAAAGCAGAATACCTGCAGGAAAAAGAAGCAATAGAACTCGTAAGAGCAATAGCCGGAACCCCCGAATTTTCTTTTTCCTCAGAGCCATGTTCGGGCTGCATAGATTTAGACAAGGCCCTAATAATTGCAGGAGAAGATGACTACGAAGATTTCTGGAACCTCGACGCGCTCTGGATAGAAAGAATTTACCCGAAGCCAAACGATAGGGAATGCACACAGGCAAACTATCCCGACTGCGGGCAAATAACAATAATAAAAAATTCAGGCGAGTTAAGCTCTGACGCAAGCGCTTTCGTAATACTCGCAAGATACACAGAAGAAAACACCGGCTACGTTAAATATGAAATCGGGAGGATTCATGCAAAAACAAAATCGTAAAGCACAGGAGGAAATGGTGGGATTTGTCCTTGTAATCCTAGTTGTAGCTGTCATTTTCTTAGTTTTCCTATTTATCTCGTTAAGAACAAAACCAGAAATAGAACTTGAAAGCGTAGAAGTTTCTCAATTCCTTGATACAATGCTCGCCTACACAACCGACTGCGCAGTTGACTTTGAGCCTGCTTATTCTTCAGTTCAGGAGCTTATAGCAGAATGCAGTCGTGGAGAAATCTGCACTTCAAATAAAGAATCCTGTGATGTTCTGAGTGAAACAGCAGAGAAGATAATTGAAGAAAGCTGGGCCGGCAAGCTCGGCGCCGACGCACCATACAAAGGTTATTACTTCCTTCCTCAGCAGGAAACCTCTTCAGGCATAAAACCAATATCAGGAGTACCTCCTATTTTAAGCATGCCTGTAGGGAAGTGCAACCTCGCGAAAGCCGTTGAAGTTGAAAAACCACTTCCAGGAAACCGCTCGGTTTATTTCATGTTGTGTGAAAATTGAATAGTTTTTACTTCACATTGTGAAAACTAAAGTTCGCATAATTAATAATGCCTAAGACAAAAATTAACATAAACTCGATTCATTAGTTCACATCATATCCTATAAAGACTTAGATTTCAACAACATTCTCCGTTATACTCCAGCAATCAAGGTTAATTAAAAATAACAATATCGAAGTCATATCGAGTTTATGTTAATTATTTTTTGTAGTAGGCAAATTTTCTTTCCTACAGTTTTATATGAATATGCATCGAATCCACAACAATCACCGGCTTTAACCTCTCCCTCTTCCCCGTCTTCTCCGCCACCATTTCAATAAAACCAAACTTGTTAAGCAGTTTAATATCATCACTAACCGACTTAAAATCTCTGCCAAGCATCTTAGCAAGCCCATAAATACTGCCGGGTTTCTTATTTTTTATTGTATTCATCAACCTTGCCCGTTCATTGCTAAGAATTTTCCTTATAATCCCAAGCCCTTCAAAATCATACTCTTCTTTACTGCCCGCAAACCTCCTAAATAACGTGTTAAACCTGCCTCCCTCGTCGACAATCGTAACTTCTCGCGTTTTTGATTTTTCAGCCATTTTTGTATATATGGTATTTTAATTAATATATATTACAACAATATTACCTATATATATGTTTTGGTTTGCCATAGGTATTTTAATCTCCCAAAGTTTACCATAGTCAATAAATTAATATCCTCTCTAACCTAACTAAACTATAAAATAGTAACGCAAGTTTTATAAATAAAACATAGGCAATCTCTGATATATCGTCAATAAAACTATATATCAGCCGAAAGCTTTTTAAAAGAAATCTCATTTTGATACAAATCCCTATTAGCTTTGACCGGCGAGCTGCTTCAATAAAAGGCAGCTTCCTCTAAGAGGTGTCCTGCGGGACTGCCAAGAACGAAAAATCAAAAGGAGGAAAAAATAATGTTTAAATTTAAAAAAATTGCTAGCATTTTAGCAAGCACAGTTATGTTGTCTTCTACAGTTGCATTGGCAGCAGCAGCTAACTATCCGGCGCCTTTCGTAACAGGAGGTGTCCCGAACGTTGCTGTTGTGTATGGTTCTCATCCGGCTGCAACAGTTGACCTTGTCGGTGTCATAGACATCCAGGACAGCTTGAACAGCTTTGTAACATCTACACCAGATGATACCACGCCAACATTCAGCTGCGGAGACTCAGATTGTGTTTTAATTGCTAAATCAAGTGATAACTTAAACCTTGGAAACACCTGGGGTGTTTTCACAGGAAGTGTTGATGATACTGACTTAACAACTTTGCTTGCAGACGGAACATACATCGCTGATGACAATGATGAATTCGACTACGAGCAAAAGATAACTTTAGGTACTCCAAATCTTACCCACTTTAGAGACTCTGACTACGAAGAGCTCGCGGGGTTAGATGATAGAACACCAACAGTTGGTTTCAAAGTCCCATCAAATACATTCATAATGAACTATACCATTGACTTCACAACTGATGCAGAAACAGACCTTGTAAGTAATGATGCCGACGATATAGAAGGCTCAGACCTTCCTTTATTAGGCAAGAATTACTATGTCTCAAACATGGACGAGCAAACAGGAAGTATTTTCTTGGGAAAAACAACCTTGCTTGATTCAGCTGCACGAGGAACAGTTACTCAGGGTGAGACTGCAACAGTCATATCAGGAGGCGAAACTTATGAAGTAACAATTGACTTCATTGACGCTGACGAGGTTGTTTACATGGTAAACGGCGAAAGAGCACCTGCAAGCGGAAAGCTTACGAAAGGCAGCAGCTTCAGATTATCAAACGACGCGTATATCGGAGTAATTGATATAAGCAGACTTGAAGTTTCTGGTGAAACAGGTTCTTCTACATTTAGCATTGGCTCTGGAAAGTTAGAAATAACTTCTGACGCAGAAGTCAAGCTTAATGATGATGCAATCGAAGGTGTAAAAGGATATATCTACGGAACAACATCCAACACATCAACAACAAACAAGATTGACAAGATAGAAATTGAGTGGATATCCAGTGACGAAGTCTTCTTGGCACCAGGATATGATTTAGAATTACCTGGTTTCGGAGCGATAAAGTTCACAATGAATGATTTTGTTAGATCTGAAGAAGAGAAGATAACTATTGACGGCGATGGTGATACAAGTATTGAAATGTCAATCCCTATAAAAGATGGAACTGTTAGCTTCAATCTCTTGTATTCTAACGCAAGCGGAGAAATCATCGGAATGGGTAAAGCCGCAGACGAACAGCTGATAACAGCTGAACCAAACGAAACAACTCTTATCTACCGTGAAAGGCAAGACTCAAGCAACTTTAATACATACATGTTCGCTTCTTACAATATTTCTGGTGAGGCAGAATCAGCTATGATAAGATTCAAGCCGAGATATGACTCTTCAAATGCAAGAAACGAAACAGACATTCAAAAGAATGTTAACGGAGCATGGACAGATGCCTGTACAGATAAAATTGCAGGCGATTCATGTGATGTTACTTCGCTGATTTCGTTAACCATCAACGCAGTAAATGTTACAGGCGGAAACGAGAACAGAAGCGTTAAGATAACAGCCGGCACAAATGTAAACTTTCAAACAGTCTATACAGCAGGTGGATTAAGGTTCTACTTGCCATTTGTTACAGTTAACGCAACTGGTGGTACTAAGCCGGGCATTCTAAATGCCAGCTCTGTTCAAGGTATTGATGCAGACAACATAAACGCAACCGGATGGTTTGATTTAACTACCCATGCAGGTAATGGTCCACTAACGGACAAACCAGCAGGACAAGGAGCACTTTCATGGTACCTTGTAGCTTGGGAAGAAGACAAAGATGATAACATCGCAGCTGGAAGACAACTTAACATTTCTACTATTGACGACAACTCAGACAATAATTTATATGTCTCTCAAGTTGATGGTGCTGGAAGTGGCGGTCCGGCCGGACTTGAAGTCGGAACCGGCACAAGTGTCTATGAGTGGTATATAACCTCAGACGTAGCAACAAGAGTTCTTCACTACACCAAGCCAGACGAGGACTATGTGGAAATCTACTATCCATCTGGAGACTCAGAGACTTATACAGAAGCTTTCATAACAGAAATTGAAGCTGATATAACCGGCGTTGCCGGAGGCGGAAGCACAACAGTAGGAACTGCTTTGAAAGATACAGAAATATCTTCAGCAGCAGGAAAGAGTATTGTTGTTGTAGGCGGTAGTTGTGTAAACTCAGTTGCAGCAAGCCTTCTCGGCAGTTCATCACCGCTTTGCGGAGATGATTGGATGGCACAGACAGATGTCGGTGCAGGACAATTCCTAATCCAAACATTTGACAGAGCTGGAGGAAAGGTAGCTACACTAGTCGCTGGTTACAATGCAGCAGATACAACAAACGCTGCTACATACTTAACAACGCAGACAGTTGACACATCTGTTGGCAAGAAGTACATCGGTACAACTGCTACAAGCGCATCATTAGTTGTCGCATAAACACAAATTTTATTTCTTTTTTTCTTTCTCTTTTATTTTTCTTGCCTTGTTGTAACTATGGGGGATAGTCCATGATAAAAGACATTATAACTATCCACGAGATTATTTATCTGTCTTCAGATACTCTGAATTAACCAAGAATACCTTCGGTAAATAGTACCCATCTCGAATTTACATTAATTATCTTTTTATAGTTAGGAAACATTTATATCTTTAACCATAATACAACCAAATTATTTCATGGTTGCTCTATTTCAATTATCCAATTTTCATCGTTATTATGTCATCTAACAAATCTAAACAACCGAAGGTTTTTTAAAGTTTGCTATTTTAATTATACTAATAACTGTCCCGTATGGCTTGCCATATTGGGACTACTTTTTTATTTCTTTGATAAGGACTTCTTCAGATTAATTGAACCGTCACAACAATCTCTTAGCTGATATGATGAACTCTTTGGGAAGAAAGCGTTTATGACTCTTTTTTTATTTTTTTGAGCAAGTTTAATAGCAGGAATAAAATCTTCATCGCCAGAAACAATAATTGCCACGTCATAAAGGTCTTCGTATGCTCCTTTAATTAAATCACTAGCTAGATAAACATCATCTCCTTTGATTTGATAATCGGCAGTTCCGTCCTTGAGAATTATTTTTTTCAGATTACATAAAACAACCTGGAAATTTGGAATCTGCTTAAGTCTATCTAAGAAATCCTTATGCAGAGCGTATCTTTCTGAATCATACGCCTCGTCTAACAGCGCAGTATAATAAAAAATTTTAACTACTTCTCTTTTAGTCTCTAATTTTCTTATGAGCTCTTCAAATCTTATTTTAATCTCGTATCTTTTTAGGTTATGATACAAATTACCTCCATCAATAAAAATTATAACTCTTTGCTTTTGCATAAAGTTATAATGAATAGGTTGTTATAAACCTTGCCGGAAAATTGTGCATAACACAAAACAGCAGGATAACATTAAGATAGTCCTCCATTCTATAGTTAAAGATACTAATTTTTCACCAGCATTTTTCATTAAGCTTTAATCAAAATACCGCAGGTAATAATAAATCGTACCGAATCCATATTACTCATCTTTTGTGCTGAAAGACATTTAAGTCTTATGTCATAGTTACCTTTCGCAATAGGCAATAAAAAAATAAAATTACCTATACTTACTCACAACAAAGTAAATAACCAACCCTAAAACTATAACCAGTACAATTATAATCACAATCCAGCCGCCTGCCCCAAGACCTTCAGAAGTCGTTTCTGGTGATAACCCTGTCTCTCCACCAGCAGTCTCTCCTGCCTGAACTTCCTCTTCAGCTGTCTCTGTTGTAGGAATCGCTACATTTATTGATTTAATAGTTATATCTGCTTTATTACCGCCAATTGAGTTAAGTCTAGCACTCAAATCATAATAACTTCCATCACCATTAATATCAAACATCCTCTCCTCTCCAACAGTTAGAGTAGCGCTTTGTGGAGTGCTAGATACTTCTATTGTAGCTGTTGATGTCGTTAAAGACGTAACACCAACATAATGCGTTTCTCCACCAACCTTTAGTTTAACCCTGCTGCTACTGCTAAGCTTCTTTGTCACAGGACCCAGCTCACTCAACTCCTTATTGTCAGAAGGGTAAGTATTCGCCCATGATGTTGTAGTTGTGCCTCCGCCCCCTCCTCCTCCGGATGAACTACTTCCGCCAGTGCAAGCATCAGTTGAAGCAGTTATAGATGTCGTCCTATAATTCCCAGCGTAGTCATTGCATGTAATAGCAACAGTAGTTGAGGTGCCACAATTCAAAGTCGTCCTAGTAAATGTTTGTGTCCCCGCTCCAGAACCACTGACAGAACCATAATCTCCCTGGTCCTCTGTGCAGCTTCCACTGATATTACTTGGCCAGTCAGTTACAGCAATGCTAACAACAAGAGAATTCTTCGTAGAAGAACTTGACCTTGTCAATGTAACAGTAGGTTTGGTATTGTCAATAACAACATTCGTTACTTTCGGTGATGATGAACGCGTATGATTGTTATTTCCAGCAGTGTCGTTTGCTATGAAGTAAAAGTTGTAATAACCATCCTGAATACTTGTTGTGTTAAAGGTAGCAAGCATTTTCTTGCCATCACTTGATGTTGTCTCAAAGGTCGCATTTGAACTATTAATAGCGCTCGTGTTTGTAGCGTTCCAGAATCCTATGATTCCAGTTCTATCGTAACCTGTAATATTAAACGTAACAATCTGAGAATAATTCCCGCCAGCCGTAGGAGCTGATATGTTTGTATCCATTATAATAGGAGGCAAATTGTCAAATCTAATGTTTGTGAAAGATACAGTATTGTTTATATTACTTCCTGTCAATCCTGTACTTGATGTGTCATTCAACCAAATTGTAATATTATACGTAACGTCGCTTCTATTTGCTATGCTATAAACAGAAGTGTTTAGTCTTCTATACCAATATCCTTCTGATCCACTTGCTGTTATATCTGATAGGTTTCCTGTTAAATTAACTTGCTCTCCAAAAGGAATGGTATTATTAAGAACTCTAAAAATCATAGTCACAGGGGTATCTTCTTTAGCAGTAATCCTAATTGTAACATTTCCTGAATAATTCATTCCTGATTTAAGCATAGAGAAGTTCTCGCCAGCAGGCACACTCGCACCACTTGTAACATTAACAATAGGAGGTGTCGTGTCATTAATTCTTATAGACAAATTATAAAATTGTGTAAACGGACTTGCCGCACCGGCTGTGACGTTTCTTACAGCCAATGTAGCATTAAACCATCCAGCAGTTGTGGCAGTAGCATTAAACCAGAACGACGCATTAACGCTGCTATTAACTAATATCCCTGAAGCGTTAGTCCAACTCAACACGGGCCCAACAGTACTGCTTCCACTTGTGTTCACAAACGTGTAATGTTGAAGTGCACTCGTTCCATTACAATCTTCGCAAATAGCAAGAGTAAAATTAGCAGGAAGAGTAATATTAACTTGGGTTATATTTCCATCAGCCATCCCAGTTGTGAAATTTATTGTGAAGTTATAAAACTCAACAGTTGATGTGTTTGAAATATTAATAAAAATTCCTCCTCCGTTCTGCCATCTCACATTTGGAATCCAAGCCATTCCAAGTGCAACCAGAAAAACAGAGATAAGTAATCCAATCATAAAAATAGATTCAATATTTTTTTTCGCTTGTCTGTTCATCATCGCCTCTTTTGAAACTCCAAATAATAGAACTAAAGTCTTTATAAACTTTACGGCGATTCAAGTTTGTATAATAAAAAGCAATCTTCCAGAAACTTTTTGATATATTTATCGTCGTAGAGTAATTAAACAAAATAATTTTTAACTAAACTTTTCTCGTCATGAGCCCACAACAAATCTGAAAATAAATCTTTGTTGTTATTAATTATCTTAACAAAATTTCAGTCGGATACTGTAACTTATCGGGGCAAGCCTCCAGATTATTATAGAGGGTTTTGAAAAATCCTTCTTCATGTAACTTACTAAAGATTAAAAAGTTAATAGTTTTTATTTTTGCATAATTGCCGACGATAAAATTAATATCTTAAAATAGGTGTAACTTCTTTTCTCGACAAAACATCCAAAAATGAGATTATTCAAAGCTGTCTATATTTAGTTGTCTTAACCCTCGTAAAAATATATCAACACCGACGATAAATCAAATTCAGATAATTATTTCTATTATTAATGAGACGAGAATTTTGTCATTTCTCGTTATCTTGACAGGGCCTATT
>Ga0209542_10016506_pt1 | contig 12250 bp, 7 predicted proteins | sample RifCSPhighO2_01_FD_184028 | JGI IMG/M metagenome (GOLD analysis project Ga0209542, IMG submission 184028) | Soil microbial communities from Rifle, Colorado - Rifle CSP2_plank highO2_0.1 (SPAdes) (version 2) | ecosystem: Environmental > Terrestrial > Deep subsurface > Rock core/Sediment ...
AAGTACTTGAAGTGGTTGTTTGCAATTCACTCTCAATTTCAAATTTAATTGGTTCGCCGCAGCTCTCTTGCGCAGTAACACTAACCGAACCGGTTTCATCTTGGTTGATTATTACCCTTTCCTTATCATAAGTTACGCACTGGCCAAGATTAATTGAAGTGATTTTTGTTTTAATAGTATTTTGCAAAACCTGGTCCTCATTGTCTAGCGGGTTTGTTGCCTGTATCACAACATCAGCTTCCCCGGTTCCGTTCACCCCTCCGAATGGCGTGAAGCTAAGGGTTGCAGTAATTGATTGCTCCGGTTGGATTGTTCCTAACAATAATCTATAATATCCGGGGCGCAGCACAGCTTCATCTGAACCAATTGCCAGTGAATACTCCCCTAATTGGTTTGTCTTCCAATTAACTTTTGCCTCTAAATCCTGCAATGCGATTGGCCTTGAACCAACTGTACAATTGTTCTGTATCTGGAATTCTATCCTTTTTGGGGTCCCGCTAGTAGATGTTATCCACTCGCTTCTTGTAACAACAAGGCATGTCGGGTCATCAACTTCTTCCCCTAACCCGATTGCAATTTTTGTGGGGACCTTAAATACCCACTCTTGGCCAAAGTTAGCTGCAACAATTATTAGTTCCCCATCAAATGAGGCGCGGGATGAGAGCGATTGGGCGTCTTGTGAGAGGAATGTTTGCAATTCAATTTCCTGCCTCTCTTCGCTCTTTATTACAAGCCCTCTATATGAGCTATCGAGCCAATTTCTAACGCGCGCTGTATCAACTAGTTTTTTGAAATTGCCGGAGAGCTTTATGCCCTTAATTGTAAGATCGTAGGGCGCAACATTTCGCAGTGAAATTTTATCATTTGATTGTGTTTTGTTTTTGGTGTTTAGTGAAACCCCGATTTGTCCGGGAGTAATTTCAAGTAGCTTATCGCTAACTGTTAATTCTAATATTTTGACATTATAATCTATTTTTTCAACTTCAACCCTCAAGATATCCCCAGGTTTTTGCCCCGGCAGTGTAAGAGTTGCAATTCCATCCTTTCTTGTCCTTGCAAAATCAACTACATTGCCCCTTCTGTCCTTTAGGCGGACTATTGCATTTTCAATTTCAAGTGTTGTTGCGCTATCTTTCACAGTGACCGCAATATCATTCTGCACTCCTGAGAGGTAGAACTGTGGTTCAATTTGCACCGAGAGCTCTTTTGGAGAAGATATTGCAATTGTCAAATTCTTCTCAAATACAATCTGCTGGTCTGAAACTAGCTGGATATTTAATATTCCATTGATTGCTTTTTGGGGGGTGAAATCTGTTTCAAGGCGCAAGGAGTTCTTTGAGCGCAAATCCCCGACATCAAGGCGTGGGAAAGTAAACCCATTGACAATCCCTTGGCGCTGCTCTGTTTGCGAATCCGTGAAAATGTATTCAAAGAACTTGAGGCTCTCATCAAAATTCTTTATTCGCAAATTTGCGCTGTTGTGTATTGTGCTCTCTGAATTATTTGTAATAATGAATTGCAATTTATATGGGTTGAATATTTTTGCATTGTATGTATCTGTTATGGATTCAGATAGCCCGGCTCCTGCCCCCGGGTTTTCTCCTTCCTTATCGGTAATTGTTGCAGTAAAACAAAAATTCTCATCACAGAGCGTTACAACCCCTACTTGGAAAATTTCCTGTTTTGTGTTGCTGTATAGTTCTTTTGTAACCGTATCATCAACCGGGAACCTTTCCCTTTTGTTGTCCTCATCAATTGCCCATGCCCTATAGTTCAAAAAGAGCTTATCTCCGATTGAGGCTGAATTTTTGATTTCAATTTCAGCTTCAACTTCATAAATTCCGGGTTTTGGATCTCTCCATTCGGCATTAATCCATTTAGCATCCCCAGCAGTAACATCATATTTGTCCTCGGCAAGGCCGCTAGATTCCGGTTCAAAGCTTGTTGCGCGGATTTGTGCTGCGCGCGGGGCATTTAGTTTTCTAATGACTATTTCATCCTTTTCCATTAGTACATCCTGGCCGGTTCGCAAGTGCACCCCTGCGCTCTTGTACTCTTTTTCTTCAGGCACCCTTACTTTGAATTTTGCCTTGTAAATATCCCCTGCTTTTACATTCTGCGCCCTCTTGCCATCTTCACTAAAAAGGCCCAAAAATTCCATTTCGATTGCTTTTTTCAAAATTGGTTTTTCAAGCGTAATATCAAATTGCTGCACAGTTGAAGCTAGAATTGGCCTTGAAACAGTTGTATATGTTGCAAGTGTTTGCTCATCGCTCTTGCTAGCAACAATATAGATCCTTCTATTTGCCTTAATGTCGATAAATTCCTTAACTCCGTTAAAATCAGTGATATCGGTGCCAATTGCCTTGTTATCGCGGCCATCAACAAGAGTAATTGTGGCAAACGGCACTGCCCGTGCATCCTCATCCTTTACAACAATTTTAACACTGCCCTCCCCCACATCCATTTTCACTGTCAGGTGAGCTTCCCCAGATTCAGATAGAGCGCTTGAAAAATTCACAGAATCGCTTCTTCCGGAATACCCTTCCTTGAAAGCGAATGCGTAATAATTCCCGGAGCTGACCCCGAAGAACTTTGCAACCCCGTTTATATCGCTTGGGCGGTTATTATATCCTGCAATAAAATTTGTAGAAGAATTATAAAGTACAACTGTTGCCGCAATAATTGGTTCATTATCCTGGTCAACCACTTTCACTTTAAGGCTGCCGCAAGTTGTTGGGGTGCACTTATCAAGTTCAACTACTACTTCAGTTTCGCTTATTCTAAGATTTGAAACATTTGTTAATTGGAATCCTTCTGCTGAAACAATCGCCTTGTATGCAACATCTCGCGAAATATTAACTTCAGCAAGCCCAGATGAAATTGTTGTAACTGTTGTAAGTTCACTGCCTTGCAAATCAAGCACTTTGATGTAGGCGTTTGGAACCGGGGCTTTGCTCTTTTTATCCGTGACCTTGAATTTTATTTTTCCTTTTATTTCCTCACGCAGTGTAATTGTAACAGTTTTTGATTCTCCTGCTTGCGCAACAATTTTTTCAGATGATTGCTCGCCATATGAACCGGCGGCATCATATGTTTTTGCAATATAACTCCCTGCAGCTTTTGTGAATTCTGCTTTTCCGCCGGCAGTATAATCAACATCAATTGGCCCAACATTTGGGTTTTCAAGCAGCTCTGTATATTTGTAGAGTTCAACTTGTATTCCATCCAAGGGCCTGCCTGAACTATCCGCTACGTTTACAATTATTTGCGCGCTAGCTCCCTCTTCTTCACTTAGATAAATTGCTTCATCATCACTAACAATTACTTGCCCTAATTTTTCAGCAAACCTAGATGACCCTGAAACATCAACCGTTAACCTGTCACAATTATTCGGGACCTGCACTTCTGCTTCGCCCCTGTCTGCTGCTGCTAGTGAGACGTCCCTAATGCTTGGAGCGTATGGGTTTGAGCACCTGAATTTTAAATCAAATGAATCTACAATTGGCTGGCCAAGTTCATCTAAAAGCCTGATTGTTTTTGTAGTGAACGCTTCGCTCTCTTTTAGGAGCGTAATTTGTTCAGCTTGCGGCAGCTCGAATATGAGGACAGATTTGTTCTCTGTCAAGTACCCTTCTTTTTCAACGCTCACTTCTATTTGCTGGTCAATTTCAATCCCCGGAAGTTTTGCAATTCCTAAAGCGTCAGTTTGCGTGCTCTGGACAATTTCTTCGCCACGCATAAATATTACAAAAGCCCCTTCTATTGGAGTTCCATCCTCTTCTGCAACAGAAATTGCAAGAGAATTGTTCTGGCCGGGGAACACCGCCCCTAAAATTGCGCCGACAATAAACACTCCGACAAGAAGGGCGAGCAGGACAAATACAATAAAGCTTGGGACCACGCGGTCTATTGGGTCAATTATTTCATACACCGGGACTTTCTCATTAACCTTATCCATTAAGTCGTAGTATTTTGCTTCCAGGTTAAAGTAAAAATCCTTTATTGTTTCAGAAATGCCCACGCGTTTCACCGGTTAACCGAATCAAAATAACTAATTTAGTTGCTTGAGATTATATAAGTTTCCCGTTCTTTATAAATCTGACGCGCGGCATTAGAGGCAAAAGGGCAATTTAGAGCCCTAAAACAACTAGCACAATAGTGCGCAGTCATGGTGTTGGGTTGGAGAAAAACACTGCTTCATCAAGTTGAGTCTTGAGCGACTGTAATGGGCATTCTTCTCTTATGTGCTTATTGGTATTGTGCAAATTCTTCTTCTGAAATTTTCGCAAGTTCAAGCACGCCTTTTAGAGTTCCGATTTTGAGTTCCTTGTGGATTGGTACACTTGTTCCCACAGGGCCTTTTGGTGTTTCTTTGCGCAATATTACATGGCTCCCTCTTTGCCTGGCCGCAGTAAATCCAAATTTATTGCAAAGGATTTTGATGCACTCTTTACCGGAGCATTTCTTAAGCGTTCGCAAGCCCTGCCACCTCAAATGTTGTGAGAATGGGTTTGCTAGCTTTCTTCATCGGAAATTCTTCCAAATATAGTTCAGTTGCTTCTTTTAAGTTTTCAATTGCCTCTTCTATTGTTCCCCCCTGGCTGATTGTCCCTATTTCAGGACACTTGGCAATGTACATCTCATCTTCTTTGTATAACATAGCCGTCAGGACAGTAGTTGTTTTCTTCATAATCAGTACTTCCTTTTAACTTAATTTAAACTTAACGACCTGCAAATCAGTTCTACGTTTTCCGAGATAAAATTGGTTATTGGGTTACCTTTTATAATCCGCTTTTAGTGCAAGGATCTTCTCAATTGCTAATACCTAGCACGCGCCGCCACCGTCAACCTGCGCCCATGAAGAACCATCACAATCACACAATTCGCCCAGCGAGTCATCATAATAGAGCGAACCTTCCTGGCTAGCAGTGCACGCCCCCGGAGAATCAGTTGGCGTTAGCCTCATAACACTTGTAATTTCAAGCTTTTGGCCGGGGGTACTGTCTCCAATCCCAACGTTTCCGTCTGATTCTACTAGGAACCTATCTGCGTTTGCTGACGCGGTGCTGCTTACTGCAAATGTCCCCCCAACTTCGAGGTTGTAGTCAGGTGTTGTGTCCCCGCCGATTCCAACAGTGCCACCGTCTGGTGCTAATTGAATATTATGGCTACTGCTATATGGGCGAATTACAGTATTCTCTAGCGCGCCGCCACGAAATACAATAGTGTCAGCATTACTAGTCCTTAATTGAACAAACCCTCCCTGAATAGCAACATCGCTACTCAAAGTGACTGTTCCGTTTCCGGTAGTGCCATGAATTCCGGGGGTATAAATTGTCCCATTAGACCTGACTTCGCCACTTTGAGAATCAGATAAAGGTTACCTGCTGCAAATGTATTTGGTGATAAAATGCAGCAGAATGTAACCTTCAGTATAGGAAGTATCGGAATAGTGGATAAAATTAACGGAAAATATGGGGTTCTCGATTCGATTTTCGGGAAGGGTTTTGGTAGGGCCAAAAACATCGGTGAAATCGCCAAATTGCTCATAACAAACAGACTGGATAAATCTGCAAGCGTGAACCGCTTGCAGGAATTGTATCCTGAAGAATTTTTCAGAGAGCTAGGCTTCAAAGAAATTCCCAAGGAAAGAAACATTTACCGCGGTATTGTAAGGATAGGAATGCGGTTCAATGCACTTATGGAAAAATACCAGTCAATCATCAAAAAATTTGATTTGGTGAGCGACAAACAATTCCCGGATTTTTCCAGCAGTTATTTTGAAGGAACCAAAAGCAAACTCGGAGCACTGGGTTACTCGCGCGATTCACAACCCGGAAAAAAGCAATTCACTTGGGGGGTAAGTACTGGCATCAACGGAGTTCCAAGCGCCTTAACCGTGCAAAAAGGAAATCTCGTTGATAAAAAGCATTGGCGAGTGTTGTTCAACTGCTTGGCTAAAATCTTAGAAAAAGGAACCATGCTCATTTTTGATTGCGGAGCCAACACGAAAAATAACAAGCAAAAAATCTTGGAAAATGGGTTCCACTATCTTACCCTCAAGCAAAAGAAAAAATCCCAATACAAAAAGTACATCAAAATATTCCGGGAATCCGAGAAACAAAAAATATCAGCCAATGATGCGGAGTATGAGTGCGTTAAACGCGAGGAGGACGGAGAATTCCAGTACATTTTCTTTTCCAAAAAATTGAAGCGCGAGCAATTGCGGAAGAAAAGGAAAAAATTCAAGCGCGAGCTAGAGAAAAACCATCCTCTGATTTCCAAGGCAAAGCGCGGAAAGGAACTGGCAAAACACCCCACTGATGAGGGTTATGTGGTTGCAAGAGGCGAGTTACAGAAAACCTTTGGAAAAATCAAGAACCCATTCATCACCGGTTTAGAAGGTTTTTTCATCCTCGAATCCAGTGTGAATGCGGAGCCGGAGAAAATTTTGGCGCTTTACAAGCAGCGGGATAAAGCTGAGAAACTAATCCGCGATATGAAAGAGGGAACGGAGTTGCGGCCTGTGCGGCACTGGAACAAATTCGCAATTCTGGGTTACATGTTCATTGTTTTCCTCACAAACGCCATACTCAGTTTGACACAATTTTTGAGCACGAATCCCCTCGTAAAAAACGTGAAGCTCCTCAAAAAATATTTATCGAATTTGACACTTACGGTAGTGTACCCGAAAAAAGCATTCCAAATTCGATTGTTATCGAACATTTCCCCCGAAATTGAAGCGATTTTGGGAAAATCTATCAACAAATACGGGGTTACCAACATAGATTTGCGCTGGTAAAGCGCAAATGACAAATTAGGTTAGAGCCATTAGGCTGGCAAAAGTGGCGAAGTTAAGTAAATAAACATTTCCTGATTTTAAAATTAATATTATAATTTTACATATTGGAGTTATTTCTAAATCAACTTATTATAAATTTTAGAATTAGAATTTTACTTAGCATCTTTTAGTTCGATTTCCACGTGCACATTTTCAGGTATTTCAACCCTCATGATCCTGCGCAAAGTGGTTTCATCGGCTTGAATATCAATAATTCGTTTGTGGATCCTCATCTGCCACTTTTCATAGCTCTCGGTTCCGCCGCCGCATGGGCTTTTTCGAGTAGGGATTATTAGTTTTTTTGTAGGGAGTGGTATTGTCCCCGAGTGCTTTGCGCCTGTTCGTTGCGCAACTTCTTGTATTTTGCCGCAAATATCCTGAAGTTTTGTGTAATCGCCTGATGCGAGCTTGATTCTTGCGGTCTGCATTTTCATCACTTAAAAATAATGGCTCCGGTGGAGAAAATTCCCCGGAGGAACGAAATTAATTATAACCAAGAAATTATCTTGGTGTTATTGAGAGTATTACTCCAGCAGCTACTGTTTGTCCCATATCCCTTATTGCAAACCTTCCAAGCTGCGGGAACTTCTTGTACTCCTCAACACAAAGAGGCTTTAACGGAGTTATTTTTACTATTGCCGCATCCCCGGTTTTCAAAAACTTCGGGTTCTCCTCTTTTACCTGGCCTGTTTTTGGGTCAAGTGATTTTTTTATTTCAGTAATTGTACAGCTAAGTTGGGCTGTGTGCATGTGGAAGACCGGAGTGTATCCAACAGGTATTGCTGTTGGGTGTGAGAGCACAACTATTTGCGCCTCAAACTCTTTTGCAACTGTTGGCGGGTTATTAACATGCCCTATAACATCGCCTCTTGCAATGTCTTTCTTTTCAAGTCCTCTTACATTAAACCCGACATTATCCCCAGGAACTGCTTGTGAGAGCTGCTCATGATGAGCTTCAACTGATTTTACTTCCCCCTGCTTTCCTGAAGGCATTACAATTATTTTATCGCCCGGCTTTAAAATTCCGGTTTCAACCCTTCCCACTGGTACGCATCCGACACCTTTGATGTTGTATACGTCCTGAACAGGCAGCCTTAGTGGCTTATCTGTTGGGAGTGCCGGGGCTTTGAGTTCGTCAAGAGCGCCTACTAATGTTGGTCCTTTATACCAAGACATTTTGCCGGTGCTCTTTGCGACGTTTTCCCCTTCCCAAGCTGACATTGGGATGAATTTTACCTGGTCTGCAACTTTATATCCAATGCCTGTTAGAAGCTTTGTCATCTTGTCCTTAATGTCATTGAATTTTGCTTCCTGGTATTGTACTTCATCCATTTTGTTAACTGCAACAATGAGCTGCTTTAGCCCCATTACTTGAGCTAGGAATGCGTGCTCTTTTGTTTGTGGCTGAGGCCCTGCTGCGTCAGCGTCATTTTTTGTTACAACAAGAACTGCAGCATCTGCTTGTGAGGTTCCTGTTATCATGTTCTTTACAAAGTCCCTGTGGCCCGGAGCATCAATTATTGTAAAATCGTTCTTCTGGCCCCTGAACTTTTTGTAAGCGACATCAATTGTGACTCCTCTTTCTCTTTCTTCTTTGAGGTTGTCCATTGCGTATGCGAATGCAAATGTTCCTTTTCCTTTGGCATCTGCTTCTGCTTTGAGCTTTCTATAATCCTGCTCGGAAAGCGCCCCTGTATCGTAGAGTAACCTTCCAACTGTTGTTGACTTACCGTTGTCAACGTGGCCTATAAAGACCAAATTCAAATGCGGCTTGTTTGCCATTCCATACACCTCCAAATACCTATACTCACCAAAAACGCTTAAAACGCGAAAATTATTCTGTTTTACAGCTACATAGTACTATAAATAAAGATTTAAAAATGCTTGCCAAGTGGCCCTGGGCTTCTTGGCCTCAAATCCCCCAAAATCCTTGTTCTAGGCTATTTTGCAACTTTGGGGTTTTTGCCGCGTGAAACAATGAGCGCAACTGTTAGGGCTACAATTATTGCCATAATTGGGTCAATGTCAGGTACTGTTGCTTTGGTATTGTCCTTATCATATACAAGTACAGGGATTGTGCTGATATTGTCCTCAAATGCGGTTTCGCCACTTGCCCCCTCAACTGAATTGACGACCGCGCTGTAAGTGTAGATTGCGGGCTGCAGGTTATTTATCGGCACTTGGAAGGATCTGCTTGTTGGGTTAGAGGTGAAATCAATCGGCACATTAGTTGTGACGTTTCTGGTATTTTCCCCTCCGCGGGTCTCGATGATTGAAATTATTGCCCGGGTGATGCTGCTGTTAAATCTTGTCGCCTGCACAGTCAGCACAATTTGCGAATCCGAATTTTTGTTATATTCCTGCTTGCCCGAGCTAATACTAACGCTAACCAGATTATTTTCCTGTGCCGGATCAGAGGTCTCTATCCCGGAGTCGTTGCTCACAACAATCTGTACCTGCGTGCTTGATTGGCAATCCTTCGTGTCATAGGCAGTTGCAGATATTGTGTATGTCCCTGTCGAGGATGGTTTGAAATTTATCGGAGAGTAGGTGCCATTGTTCGGTCTCCGAACAGGGCTCCCGATTCTGGTTTTTCTCGGGGCGCCTGACTTTTGTTGGAAAAATTCAACGCGATCTATTCGATCACTATCAGATGCGATCGCAGTTATATCTATAGATGTTGGGGGCGATGTTGTGTACTTATATTGCTCATTGTTTTTCGGCTCGATGATCTGCACTGAAGGATATGACCCTTCACATGATGGGGGGGCTGAGGATGAAGGGTCATTTGACGGGTTCCCATTTGGCGGGTTTTGGGCAGCTGCAGCAACCGTTATTACCACTTCGCTTGATGCCAGCTGCTCCAAATTTCCATTTTCTGAAAACTTAAATGCCGCAAAACCAAGGGTGTGCTGCCCGGAAGAGAGGGGATTTGTTCTATATGAGTAGGGCGGTAAAACATCTAATGCCTTTGGTTGCCCGCCGTCAACATAAAATGCCATGATTATTGCGCCGCTTGCATTTTGCACCGTTGCGCTCATTGTAACCTTGCTGCCTGAAGGAAATGATTGCCCAGAAGTGGGTGAGGATATTACAATCTGCACTGGTTCGGGTGAAGAGCTCGGAGAACCGGAAGATGATTCTGAAGGCGATGAGCTTGGGGATGAAGAGGGGGAGCTTGAAGGGCTCTGTGAGGGCGATGAGCTTGGCTGTGACGCCTGATTTGTCACATCCAGATTCATTGAATCATTGTCGCTAGAAGTGCTAGTTGTTGCAGTAAGTGTAATTGTTTTGTTTCCGGTGCTTGTGCATGTGATTGTTGGTGTTAATGTTGCGCCGTTTGTTATTGAGCACGAACTTGGCGCCGTCCAAGAATATGTGTGGTTCCCTATCCCCCCGCTAGCTGAGCCGGAGAGTGTTATCGGGCTTCCAACTGTGCTTGTTCTATCAGGCCCGGCATTTGCCGCAAGGTCTGCAACCACTGTAAGGTTCATTGTATCGGTAGTTGTTCCGGAAGAGTCTGTCACACGCAAAGTTATTGGATAAGTTCCAAGCTCATCACATGCAACTTCCGGATTTAGCGTACTGGATTTTGAAACGCTACAATTCGATGTGGTATCTGTCCATGAATATGTTTTTGGGCCAGAGCCACCTGAAGTTGAACCATTTAATGTAATGCTCTCGTTTACAATTGTGCTCTGGTCCCCGCCGGCATTTGCGGAAATCCCGCTTGTTACAGTAATTGCTGCATCATCAGTGTCGCTTGCGCCAACATTATCAGTTGCAGTGAGCCTTATTGTACTGCTGCTCACACTGCCGCATGAAATATTTACATTCGATTGTGTTGAACTTCCCAGAATAGAACAGTTTGCACTATTCGGGGGTTGCATTGCCCAGCTATAACTAAATATTCCGCTCCCGCCGCTAGCTGAACCTGTAATTGTTTTTTGGATATTTCTTGTAGCAGTGGTGCTGCCTCCCGCGTTTGCAACAACAGGCGGCCTTACAACCGAAATGTTCACTGCGCCAGACATTGAAGAAATTGCCCCTAAATTATCGGTTGCCCGCGCAGTAAGAGAATAATTTCCCGGGCTAACATTGGACCAGGTAAAACTAAAAGGGCTTGAAGTGGATTCGCCTATTTTTGTTGTAGTATTGTAGTAAAATTCAACTTTTGCAACTGCCCCGCCCGGATCAGACGCATTTACTGCAATCGGCACCGTGGCGCTGTCCTGCGTTGTAGTTGTATATGCGGTTCCGTTGGAAGGGGATGTGATGCTAACGCTTGGCGGATTGTTTGCCGACGACACTGTAATTGTTCGAGCTAAAGATGTAACCTCGACTCCGTAGTTGTCATATGCCCTTGCAGTTATTGAATAAGACCCCGGAGTTGAGACATTCCATGTTGCTGTATATCCGCCAGCAGCGCTTGAATCTTCTGCTATAAAATTTGTAGTATTGTAGTAGAATGCAACTCTTGTTATGGAATCATTTGGGTCAGAAGCACTTGCGCTAAGTGAAACTGATGCCGGGGAAATATAGCTCTGTCCGTCTGTTGGGCTCAGAAGGCTAACATTTGGCCACTGGTTATATGCCGCCTCTATTGAACTCTGGTTGCTTGTGTAACCATTTCCCGAGCTATCATATGCGGTTGCGGTGATGCTTGAAGTGCCACTTTGCGAGCAGCTAATTGTCGGGTTTGAACTAAATTCATTTGCAATTGCCCCACAGTTTGCCGTATTGGACGGGAAATCCCAAGAAAAAGATTGCGCGCTTCCCCCGCTAACAGAAGCCGATGCCACAAAATTAACCCCGACAATTGCAGAATAGGGCCCCCCTACGCTAACATCAAGCGGTTGTGATGGCTCGGGCCCTGTTGAAGGGGAAGCTGAGTGTTCTTCAAAGTTTACAACCCCGTAATTTAACCCTTGTGAAAAGCCCGCCAAAATGAGGATTAGCAGTGATAAGAGAAAGGTTTGTTTTGCTGCAAGGTGCATAGAATTTCCAATAAAATAACCCCTTGCGACTATATAAAGCTATAATATATTCAAAGGCCTAAAAGGGGTTTATTGGGGCTTAGTGGATTGGAAGTGAACTTAGCATAAAATTGTTTATTTTAAAAGCAGAATTTAATCCATGAAAAAGCTGGCGGGCTTTACTTCCTCATCCATGCCCTTTCTTTTCCTGACGGATTTTATTGTAACCATTTGCAATTCGCGCGGGAGCATTTCATACCCAGCATATTCAGCTGTCCAAAGGGCCCTTCCCTGTGTTGCCCCTCTTATGTTACTTGAAAATCCAATGAGTTCTTTTACCGGGGCTTTTCCAATTATAATACTTGAATCTCCTTCTTGTCGCATTTCAGTGATCTGTGCCCTTCGCGAGCCAAGTTCTTTACTAACCGCT
>Ga0209542_10016508_pt1 | contig 12247 bp, 13 predicted proteins | sample RifCSPhighO2_01_FD_184028 | JGI IMG/M metagenome (GOLD analysis project Ga0209542, IMG submission 184028) | Soil microbial communities from Rifle, Colorado - Rifle CSP2_plank highO2_0.1 (SPAdes) (version 2) | ecosystem: Environmental > Terrestrial > Deep subsurface > Rock core/Sediment ...
TTGTCTTTCTTGAAGTAGAGGTAGATGCCGGCGAGTACCATCCCAATCATGATAATCAATAGACCTGCTATCGCAATCCCTTCAGCCTTACCGACTAGAGGCATAGCTCCTCCTTCACTTCTTTTTCTCTTCGGTTTTCGGGCTGCGCAGCAGCTCGTAGGCCTTCCAGAGGCCCAGAGCTAGCAGGCCGATGCCGGCAACCCACGCGGTTACTACAGTGTAGGTGGCAAACGGACCGTTCGGATCGAGCTCGTAGCCAGGCGGCATTGTGGCAGCCGTATGCAGCCACAAAACGATGAAGCCCACACACGAGGCGAGGAGCGACGTTCCGGAGAAGCCGAACACGATACGGCCTCTGCGGTTCATCTGGCTGCCAGTCAAAAGGGCTACCAGAAAAACGAGGAACAAACCCGTGTTTACGATCGGAACGAACGTCCACAGCACATCGATTGCGGATCTCGATAACATCGGTTATCCTTTCCGGGCTATCAGGCCCATACAGACAATTGAGTTGTTCAAGTGCTTCGGAAACTGAGCAATTCCAGTAACCGAAACCCGTGTAAGCCTTAATGGCTCACATCCGACAGTGACTTTTCCACTTATCAGATTAAAACTATTAAGGGTGTTACGTGGTGCTGGTGGCTCCGATGGATTTTATCCAAAGGTTTGTGTGCCACCAGCACCCGTTTTGTTTCAATTGTCTGTCTCCTGTTTTTCTTTCTTTTTTTCTCGAGTGATATACACCCGTGCAGAGAACAGGATAGTGAGCGTGAGCAACAGGGCCGCGAAGCCCACTCCGACCCAAAACCTTGTGACATGGAGAGTAATCACTCCTGGGTTTTCATCCCACAAAGTCAGGTCGAGAACGATCTTGGCAAACGCGCCGGTGATCGCCAGGAATGCTATTATGTTGCTTGGAGTAAGCTTGAAATCCCTCCAGAACATCAGCCAGGCGACCGCGAGAACAGCCAAGGTCACGAAGGCAGGCCAGCTCACCGTAAGCGGCAGATCAAAGAGAGTCATTTCTTTATGTTCCTTTCCGGGCTTGAGCCCACAGACAATTGAGTTGTTCAAGTGCTTCGGAGACTGAGCAATTCCAGTAACCGAAACCCGATAGATGATTCCTAAAGCTTTCTTAGGATTGAAGTATTATATGATAATTAATAACCATAATCAATCTTATAGGGTATATCTGTTGAACTTAAGGCTATATTGTGGTAAATTTGCTTTTCTGCTTTATATGGGATATGGAAAGGAAAGGTAAAAAGATTCTTGGCGCCTCTGCCTTAGTTTTTATTGGTATGTCAACCGCCGCATGTTCCGAAGCACAAAACCCCTCTCCTATGGAAGCGACTGATACACCACAAACTAATGTTTACGAAGCCGAACCGGATACTTCTCCAACTCAAGAGGACGTCAAGAGGTCCGACCTCTTAATACAAACCTATCCTACTTTTGTTCCTACCGAAATTTTTATCGAGCCAACATTTGAAGCCAGCGAGAATTCGGAAATAGTTAATATTCTATTCGACCCAAATCAAACAATTGCCGTTATAGAGCATCATAACCCAAGCTACGGAGTAAATGATGGTGAATACGGTCCGGTATATATGACAAGGGAAATTTATGAGGCGCAGCTTCAATATTTAAAAGATAATGGTTTTTACACACCCAGCGAACAAGAATTACTCGGGTGGCTGGAAGGTAAACACGGCCTGCCTAAAAAAAGCGTAATTATACGTATAGATATTGGGCTTCCCAAAAAAGACTACGAAGTTGGTTTTCAGCTTCTTGAAAAATATGGCTTTAGGGCGATTCTTTTTATACTCACAACCCATATTCCAGACCAAAGCACGGAGGATAGATTAGGTTGGGATAAAATTAGAGAATACGTGAGTAGAGAAGTTTTAATTCCCGGCTCTCACGGAACAAACCATCCCGACTATAGTGAAATTTCAGAAAATGAGGCTAAATGGGACGCCTTAAATTCAAAACAAATAATCGAAGAAAAATTAGGTCGCAAGATTTATTTTTTTGCCTACCCATATGATTCCGAAGGCCATGAGGCAATCCTTCTTGAACACTTTAAAATGCTTTTTGGGGCGTATTCTAATAAAGCAGAAGCAGGAAATCCTCTTGTCGGAACACGCTATCCTTATATAAGGGGAGTAAGTTTTGATTGGGAGAAGTTTGAATACGAACTGTTTGAAGGAATCGGTGACCAATGAGAAAAGAAAGCGAAATAGAATTTGGAAGAAGAGCGTTCCTGCAAACTTCATTGTTAGTCGCCGAAGTAGCCGCCCTTTCTGCGTGTAATATTCCTGGAAGAGCGGTAACGCCTGACCCTTATGAAGGTAAAGCTGGGAATTTTAATTTTCCTAAGGGTGAACAAGAAAGTCCAGCCACCGAAGGAATCTCCGAGTCTTCACCAGAACCATTACCCAACCCTTCCCAAGAGCCGACCGAGGCCCCATTCACCTATTTTGATAAATATGTGTACCCCGCGCTTTTTGAAATTGCACAAAAAAGAAGGTTAGAAAAAGCATCTTTAGATTCCGATTATTGGAACAGAGTTGATAGCGAACTTAATGAAGATAGGGTAAATTTCGTTCTCCTAGGATTAGGGAGTGAAGGCCTTCTGACGGATAGTAATCATATGATGTCTCTTAAGAAAGGTGAAAACGAAATTAGGTCGGTAACCATTCATCGGGATACCGAAGCCCCCGAGGTTTCCAGATTTAAAAAAGACAATAATGCCTACAGAATCAACCAAGCACATTTTATAGGAGGAATGCCATTGGTGGAGCAGGTCTTGGAAGACGCAACCGGCCTTGCAGCAGATTATATAGTCGTTTTAGATATGAACGTTTTACCCAGAGCCGTTGAGGACGTTTTTGGTAACCGGCTTGAAGTTTGCATTCCTTGGGAGATTGATGATGTTATGATGGGTTATTTCCCGCAGGGTCTTCAGAAGTTGGATGGTGAAGAGGTACTCAGTGTATCCCGAGCTCGCTATTATGGTAGCAACGAGAACAGGAATATTGTTCAGCAATATGTACTTCGGGCAATAGTCAGAAGGGCAAAAGCAGAGCTTTCAGGTAATTTGATTTCTGCGGCTGATTTTATACGGAGAGGCTATCTATTTTATGACAAAGAAACGGAAGCAGGAAATATTTTAACAAATTTTGATAAGGCTCTTTTTTTGGATATTGCAAAAAACTTAGCATCCCAACTTATCAATGGTGGTGAGGAAGGAAAGGCTCAAGGATTCGGACTTCCGTACTTTTCCGGCAGACATCATGTAAGATTTGAAAGTGCTGGGGATTCAGCCGACAGATATAGAAAAAAGCCTCAAGGAGGAGATGCCGCTGCTGCGGATTTAGTGGCACGCTATTGGTTTTCTGCTAGGCAAGAGGTCAAAGACTTTTTACTATCAAGTCAAGTAGGGGGTTTTGAGCAGGAAGTGGAAATTTGTGGAGTAGAAGAATAGGGATGGTAAAATTACTCTTATGCAAGAAAAAGATAAATTAGGGAGAAGAGGATTTATATATGCTGCGAGCCTATGGGGTTTAGCCTCGACCTCGGCCTGTCAGGCCCTAGTTGGTGCGGAGGACGCACCCACTTTGACTCCAACGGCTACAGATGAGCCTACAAAAACTCCGACGAAGATGCCGATATCTACAAGCACATCCGAGCAAAGCGCCACTCAAGAGTCTACTCCGGACACGAGGGCTTTACTTGAGAGGTATTTTTATCCTGCACTTCTTGAGGCTACTCTTGAAAGACGAGCACAGAAAAAAGAGGAAGACTCTGAATACGAAAAACGAATTGATGCAGAGCTTAATGCCGGGCGGGTAAATTTTGTATTTTTGGGAAGGCGTGATTTATTGACGGACAGCATACAAGTAATGAGTCTGGATTTGGCTGATAGCAAAATTGATACAGTTACAATGCACCGTGATACGCAATCGCCGGAAGTATCCGGTTTTTTAGAAACTGAAGAGCCTTATAGAATTAACCAAGCCTACGCGTATGGCGGGATTCCCCTGATAGAGAAGGCATTAGAATCTGCGACAGGTTTATCCTCAGACTTTGTTGTCGTTTCCGAAATGAGAGCACTTCCCAGGATGGTTACAGAAGTTTTTGGAAATAAGCTTGAAGTAGTTCTTCCTTGGGGAGTTCCAACAAACGTTAAATATTATCCTGAGGGTGCTCAAATAATTGGAGGGGACGATGCCTTGAGACTTGCAAGGGAAAGAGGATATGGTTCAAATAGAGAAAGAAATGTAGTACAGCAGGCGATTCTTAAAGGAATTTTTGAGAGAGTGAAGAAAGATATGTCTTCTTCTGCAGTTGAAGCAGGAACACTTGTTGCAAAAGCTAGCGCTTTCTTACTGAAAGAAGTAGTTGCAGGCTCAATGGAGACAAATTTTGATCCTGAATTTTTCTTTAGCCTTGCTTCGGAAACGGTAAAGCAGATTGCCGAAGAAGGCTTTGATGCCCAAACCTATGGGTTTGGATTTCCCGAATACGCTGAAGGTTACCACATTCAAGCTGAACGAGTTGGTTATACATACTGGCTTCATCGAGGTATATTAAGACCTTTAGACGGCGATCCCGCTGCTCCAGATTTAATAAATGGTTACTGGAGTTCTTCCAGGCAGGAAGTGAAAGATTTTCTAGGAAGTTAAATAATATAGGAGATTTTATAAAATATTGTAAAATATAGGATTTTGTTGTACTATTAGCTTCAGTTTTGAGCCTGCGCAATAATAGATGAGCGCTGATAATCAAAATACAGATTCTCTATCGCGTAGACAGTTTCTTGCCCTCGCTGCTCAATCATGTTTGGCTTTACGTACTCCTGACTTCGTTTTAGATCCCACTGTTCCAGAAAAAGTGGACGGCAAGGCCGAATTCGAAGTTGTTGATGTCAACCAAAACAAAGGAGTTATTTCTACAAATGATAGTCCCGTCATTTTTGTCCCCTTACGAGGAGATTACTTTTTAGATGAGGGGAAGGAGATAGAAAGTTGGCTGGTAGGCAACGTAAGTCTAGGATTTAATAAAATATTGACCCTTAAAAGGCCAGACGGAACCGGACTACGAATAGCAACCCTTAATCATACTACAGGACTAAAAACACTTCCTTTAGCCATAGTCGACACCGGAGCGTTTAATTTGCGAAATCATAGATACATAGCCCAGAGAGAATATGTTCGGCTTTTGAATTCCGAAGATATTCGGGCCGAATTTGCTATGGTTGGAGATTACGCTGTTTATAAGCAACATAACCTTCTTGAAGGTGCCAAGCAAATTTTGCTACGTCAACAAGAAAATGGTCCTTTTTTGCCTGGTGAACAGTATTCCTTTCTAGACATTACCAGAATAGGTAAAAATCGCGGTTATAAACTAGGTGGTGGAGGTATATGCGGCCTAGCGACAACGCTAGCCCAAGCTTTGGGACAAATGCCCATTAAAGTCAATGAACGTTGGGCACACAACTTATGGAAAATTTATTGGGTGGGGCCTATGAATCCTGACATCTCTGTCAGAAATGATACAACGGTAGAGCTTAGCGACAGAGGGAAGTATGACTTCAGGTGGACCCCTTTAACTGATAGCCCTCATTATATATCGTTTCAGACGTCTTTAGCAGTCACCGCAGAACCCACGCGTAACGAGGCTGAAGGTATAAATTCAAGAATCTTTATACATCTTATGATGACTACGGGGAGGCCAGATTTTAATGCTCAAATTGAAAGAATCAATTCACAAATAGAAGCATATGGTAAATACAACAAAGAAGGTACATCCTCGCCTATTTTAAGAGAGTCCAGGCCGTCTGCTGTGATTACTAAAGGTTTTTCAAACAGCGATGAAGCGCTAGTTAGAGCGGTCTACAAAGAAGAAGACGTAGATGGTTTTGAACACGAACTATCCGAAAGTCCATACCTTAAAGATATTGTTGCCTTAAGAGAAGTAATTTCTCAATACAGCCAAGATTTTCCTTACGAAAATTATATAGAAGGAGTCAGCCTTCCCGTAGGTGAATATATAAGAAATTCCTCATGGTATCAAAAGCTAAATGAAGACAGACAGGAAAAACTAGAAGGTAGTTTAAGACATCTAAATTACCACACATATGTAAGAGAGGGAGAGGCCGTTCAGTGTATCGGCTGGGTAATTCTTTTAGCGGATTTAGGTTTTTCCCAATCACCCAAAAGTATCGATTCAAATCCTGCGGCTACTGCAAGAGAGTTGATTCCCGAAGAGCTTATCAAAGATAAATATAAAACTGAAATCTGGGAAGGAAGTTATCATTTTATTTCTCCGAAAAGTCTTGATGAGATAGAAACTGGAGATTTATTTGTAACATATTCGCTAAAAAGTCCAAATGGAGCTGGACATGTAGGCGCAATTGTAGCCAAAAAGATGATTAATGGAGAAACAGTACTTTTACTTTCCGACGCTAATAGGAAACACGACGGAAAGGTCCGAATTTTTAGGGTCGACAAAAGTAACGAACTCGCAATTTTTGGTGAACCTCCGCATAAATGGGTTGTAATTAGAAAACATGTCTAAAAGTGAACGATTAACTAGAAGAGAGTTTCTTCAATTATCTGGTGCAGTTGGAGCGTTAGCTGGAACAGCACGTATTGGTTTAATACCTGCAAGAGAACCTACTGTTCATGAGCAAAGCGACATTAGTGAAATTTTAGTAGTCAATGAAAGAGTATCCGAAATTCTCTCATACTACACTCCGCTTTCTTTTGACGAACAGGGTAATCTTTTATTTGAAACACAAGATGAATATCAAAGAACTATTACTCTATCTACTTCTTTGCTACCGACTGAGTTTAGCAAGCACGTAAAAGAAAAAGTCGAATCAGTCGAACTTTTGGTTGTCCATTATGACGCAGGCTTAAGATATCTTTTAGACGGAACCGAAAGAAACGCCAGAAATACGGTAAATGGACTTAACGGAAATGACCCTGATGGCGACGGAAGAGGAGCAAGTGTTCAGTGGTGTGTAGACGGTTTTCCTATATCTAGAAACGAAAACCGTGAGGGCGGTTACGGCATTTTACAAACGCAATATGCGAGTGGCGCTGCCGATAAACCTTATAGAGGAAAGCATGTCTATATAGGAATAGATTTGGCTTCAGGTGAAAAGGATATTAATATTTTGGAAACGGTAGAGCTTTTTAAAAATTTAGGAATTAAATCAAATTTAGAAAATCTCGTAAAGCAGGGCAGATATCTACAATCTGGTCTTAATAAATATTCTGTCGGTTTTGAACAAATAGGAATTTATTTTGACCCGGGATTTCCGGATACCGATCAGCCGACAAGACGCCAAGTCGCAAATGCACTTTCTTTAACGACAGCTTGTATGAGACAGTTCAGCCTTACACCTTGGGATATTGTTGGCCATCATGAGATTCAGCAAAAGTCGGACCCCGGCTATTACTACATGGGAACATTTAGGTTTTTAATTGGCGTTGCGGCCCTGAAAGGTTTAGTGCCTCAAGATTTAGTTTTTGATGATATTGATGGGAAATACAGAGAATTAAGATACTTCGAGAAAGTTGCAGAAACAGTTCGAGCTATAAATAGATACGGAAGATATGGACTTTGGGAAGATTATATTGGTTATAAAAAATTTATTGATTCTCTGAACGACTGGTATGAAATTAGGCGAGGCAACAGATAAATATGAGTGAAAGATTAGGAAGAAGACAATTTATAGAATTGGGTTTTAAAGCTCCAATAGCCCTGTCTTTACCAAGCTTTCTAACGGAGGGCGAAATCGATGAAGCACTTCCATTAAATGAGAGAGTAGCGGAAATTTTTTCATTAGTCGAACCCCTTTCCTTCGACTCTAAAGGAAATTTAGTTGTTGAAAGAGAAAGTAAAGAAGAACCTGATGTAAGGGTATTTAGAAGAGTCGAAACTATACCTACCCAATATAGTATGACCGAAACGCGAAGAGTAAATAAAGTTGAACTTTTGGTCGTACATTATGATGGAAACGACAGGTTTTGGGATGTCTCTGGTACAAAAGTAGAAAGGCACGCGGAAAGTACCGTCTGGCTACTTGATAGAAATGGTTTTTCAACACATTGGTGTGTCGATGGGTTTCCTATAGAAGAATTAAAGGAAGGGTTTGTAAGCGGATACGGAGTTTTGCAGACACAGCCTGGAAGTGGTGACTCTAAACTGCCGTTAATAGGAGCGCACGTAAAAATGGGTGTGGAGGATGACAGTAAGGTAGACACACTACAGTTATTTGGAAAATTAGGAATTCAATCTAGGCTCCAGAGTTTATATGAGCGCAAGGTCGGAAGTTTTAATTTCCACACAGTAGGATTTGAGCAGGTCGGGACAGATTTCGACTTAGGCTTCCCAAGTAAAAACCAGCCTGATAACCAGCAAATTGCCAATGCTCTCTCTTTATCAATTGCAGTTATGAAGCAGCATAACTTAACTGTATGGGATGTGGTTGGCCATCATGAAGTTCAAGAGCTAAAGAGCGACCCCGGAGACTATTACATGGCGACTCTAAGGTTTCTGTTGGGAGTTGCTACCTTAAAAGGAGAATTACCCGAAAGCCTAGTTTTTGCCGGATACGAGGAAGCTCCTGACAAGGAAGCTTATTTTAGAAAAGTTTACGAGTATTTATCGGAAAGGAAAAAAGGTTGGCTTTGGCACTGGAAAGATTTAGTCGGATACGATGAATTTATGAAATCCCTAAGTGCATCGGTTTTACAAAAAGAAGGGGAAAGTAAATGGAGATAGAAAGACAATTATCAAGACGCGACTTTTTAAGAGTTGCAGGCAGAGCTACCGCAGCAAGTTTTCTTGCAATGGGGGGCGCTGAGTCTCCGGAAAGTGAATATACTTGGCCCCCTGAAGTTAAAACCAGGTTTGATACGGACGAACCCTACTTCGCCTTAACAATCGATGATGGCTGGAATGCAGAAACCCTAAGTCAGATGCTTGACGTGATGCGTACTGAAGGAATGCACGCAACGTTCTTTCTGATAGGAAATGCTGCGGAAATAGCGGAGATAAAAAAGCCTGGAATTCTAAAAAGGGTTGTAGACGAAGGTCATACAATCGGCTATCACAGTATGGACCACGGTGAAGAAGCGGGGATAGACGGCTTAGCCGAGAAAGGACAATCATGGTGGGGTGAAGATTATGAAAAATGGGTAGACACAATGGGAAGTCTCCTTGGTCAGAATTATTTCAATAAAGGAGTTAGGCCGTATGCTAGGGCACCTTATGGGCTTTTTACACGGCAGTTTATAAAAATGTGTTTATCGAAAAATCTAAAGCTTTATGGATGGACCGACGACCCCTCTACCCTAGAGAAAGGGGATATAGTCTTGATTCATGTAAACCAAAGAGGGTTGGATTACATAAGAAACCTTGGAGAATACTCAGGTGGCTTGCTTCAGCCTGTTACAATTGACCGTCTTGAAGGTGACCCTGACAATTTAGCCGCGGTCGATGATAGAAGTTGTAGACTACAAGAAAATTCTGAATCGAAGGAGATGACAGAAGAAGAATACCTTCATCATAAAATGAGAAGAGTAAACCGTAAACCCTTCGCTTATTAGCTAAAACCACGCAAAGTATTTTTTGTTATAATAAACTTATGCTTATTCTGGGAATCGACCCGGGCACTGCAACTACCGGATACGGTGTTGTTCGTAAATCAAAAAATAAATTTGAGGTTTTAGAATTCGGCCTTATAGAAACAGACAAAAACGGCTCCCCAGGTAAAAGATTGGCAGAAATTTACAAAAAAATGAACTTGGTGCTTCGCAAGCATAAACCCGAAGTAATGGCCATAGAAAGACTTTTTTTTGCTACCAACGCAAAAACCGCTATCAGGGTTGGGCAAGCTCAGGGCGTTATGCTTTTGTCAGCGGCGAAGGCTAAAACGGAAGTTTATGAATACGCGCCTAAAACCATAAAAAAGGTCTTAACGGGAAACGGACACGCAGATAAAAAAGAAGTGCAAAAGTTCGTAAGGAGTTTTTTGGGGGCGAAGGTGAGAAGCAAGAAAGGTAAAAAGACGCATTTTGACAATTCCGCCGACGCACTTGCGGTTGCCATTTGTCACGGGTTAGCAGAAAATAAAAAGGGCTAGAAAGGTGGTGATAATAAATGGCTGATCTAAAAGTAGGGAAGGTTACACACTACTACGACAAAATAGGAGTAGCAATTGTCGAGTTGGATTCCCCACTTGCGAACGGAGAAAAGGTAAAATTTTCAAGAGGCGGAGAAGACATTTTTGAGCAAAATGTAGAGTCTATGCAAGTTGAGCATAAAAAGGTAGACTCTGCAGACAAAGGTGATGTAGTCGGCCTAAAGGTTAACGAAGCGGTTAGGGAGGGAGCTGATGTTTATAAAATAGGATAAGGGGTGCAATTTAGATAATAAAGATTATCGGGCCTTTAATATGCGAAAAAAGCGGAATGCAAAAGTAGAGTGGGGAAGGGCTCCTGATATCAAAAAAAGACTAGAGATTTTAGTAAATGAACTCAATCTAGAATGGTTAAAAAAATCTAGAATATATTGCTTCAGAAGTAAAAATTCTAAGACTAACGCTTCAGCAAGAATTTGGGGATTTCCACGAATATGGCAGGAAGCGTTAGGAGAAAAACCGGCTTATGTAATTGAAGTAATATCGGAGAAATTTGATAAACTAGGCTTTGCAGAGCAAGACAAAGTACTAATTCATGAAATCGTCCACATCCCTAAGAATTTCTCAGGTAGCTTAGTTCCTCACATCAGACGAGGGAAAAGAAGCTTCCATAATAAGGTTGACATATTAGTCGCACAATATCTAAAAAAGAAGAAGTTATTTTAAAATGAATATTACTGTTCTTCATGGAGACGATATCAAACAAAGCTATACCCGTCTAAAGGCAATTATAAGTCAGGCCAAAAACCGCGGTTTTCGTGGTGAATATATTCTTCCCAACCAAGGCCGAAGTTTATCTGAGAGTTTGGTTTCTCGAAGTATTTTTAACGAAAAAGTAATATATGTGGTGGAGAGTATTAATCAGTTTTCTAATGATGATTTAAAATGGCTAAAAGGAAACGTAAGCGGCATGGAAGCCGACTTAGTTGTCTACCATCAAGGTCTTTTACCCCAGTCGATATTAAAAGTACTACCTAAGGAAGCCAAAGTTGAGGAATTTAAACTTCCTAACTTTCTCTGGAAATTTTTGGATTCGTTTTACCCCGGCAATTCCAAAAATTGTATCAAACTTTTACACAAAGTTGCGGAAGCGGATAACCTCGAACGTGTATTTGCTCTTTTAGCAAGACACATTAAAAATCTTTATATGGTCAGACTGGACAAAAATAGTCTTGCGTTTCCTTCATGGAGAGTTGATAGGCTTATTTATCAATCTTCTAAATATAAGGATGGAAAAATTGAAAAGATAATATCCGAAATGGCCAAAATCGATATAGATGTAAAAACTTCAAACTCTAATCTTTTGGATTCTCTTGATTTCCTTATATCTAGCCAACTAGAATGAAATACCTCGATGGCTAGTATTATGGAAAATGCAAATACAATTCTTCGTAACTTGAAACAGGGTTTCAAAACTCTTAAGGTCGATTCCAGCTACAAAAAAAGTGCACTTTCTTTTTTGGAATCATGGCTTGCTGACAATGAATTTCGCGATTATGCTCCTCAAATTAAATACATGGTTTCTTGCAAAGATTGGGATTATCTACTTGACTGTTTTTATCAAGTGATTCCTTTTGGAACGGGAGGACGAAGAGGCGAAGTTGGTATCGGCCCGAATAGAATAAACAAGTGGACTGTACAAGCTTCTGCGCAAGGACATTCGCAGTACCTTTTAGGAATTTACGGTGACGCCGCCAAAAAAAGAGGCGTTGTCTTGGCTTACGGAATAAGAGAATTTTTTTCAAACAAGCATTTTAGCGACAATTTTCCAAATCCAGTAAAGAATCTGAAAGGACAAGATTTGGCCGTCGCTGCTGCAGAAGTTTATGCCGCAAATGGAATTAAAACTTATTTATTCGAATCACCACGAACCACACCGGAATTATCTTTTGCAATTAGGCAATTGAAGGCGGTAGCAGGAGATATGTTTGATGCTAGCCATAACCCTCCAGAGCACAATGGTAAAAAGGTCTACGACGAGTTCGGCGGCCAACTCATTCCACCAGACGATGAAATGTTAGTTAA
>Ga0209542_10016509_pt1 | contig 12247 bp, 4 predicted proteins | sample RifCSPhighO2_01_FD_184028 | JGI IMG/M metagenome (GOLD analysis project Ga0209542, IMG submission 184028) | Soil microbial communities from Rifle, Colorado - Rifle CSP2_plank highO2_0.1 (SPAdes) (version 2) | ecosystem: Environmental > Terrestrial > Deep subsurface > Rock core/Sediment ...
CCCGCACCAGTTTGGCGATCATCAAGCGCAACCTCTCACGCTCGCACGGCATGACCTTGATCACGGGTCCCACCGGCTCGGGCAAATCCACAACACTGTACACGATTTTGACCAAGCTCAACACCAAGGGAGTCAACATCAGCACCATCGAGGACCCGATCGAATATCGCGTGCTGGGCGTCAATCAGATGCAGGTCAATCCGAAAATCGGGCTTACCTTTGCCCTCGGACTGCGGGCGCTCCTGCGTCAGGATCCGAACATCATCATGATTGGCGAAATCCGGGATTTGGAAACCAGCGAGGAGGCAATCCACGCGGCTATGACCGGCCACATCGTGCTTTCAACTCTGCACACCAACAACGCGGCCGGCGCCTTTCCGCGGCTACTGGACATGGGGGTCGAGCCCTACCTCATCGCGTCTACCGTAAATACCGTGGTCGCCCAGCGCCTGGTGCGGAAAATTTGCCAGGATTGCAAACAGCCGAAACAGCTCGACGAGAAGACAGCGGAGTCGCTCAAGAAAGATTTTAATCTCGATGGACTTTTGGAGGTGATGAAACGCGAAGGTGTGCTCGAGAAAAAAGTGAAAAGCGTGAAGGATCTGGAGTTTTTTGAAGGTAAAGGGTGCGATAAATGCGGACACACTGGTTACAAATCCCGAATGGGCATATACGAAGTTTTGGACGTCACCACGGCCGTCGCGACGCTGGTCATGAGCCGCGCCACGACCGATCAGATTGCCGACCAGGCGGAAAAGGACGGCATGGTACTGATGTGGCAGGACGGTTTTATCAAGGCGCATCTGGGATTCACGGCGATTGAGGAAGTTTTGAGGGTCAGTAAAGAATAGTTAAAAGTAGAAAGTGAAAAGTTAAAAGTTGTAGTAATAAATTAAAAGTGACCGTTCCAAGACTTTCTACTTTACACTTTTAACTTTATACTTGAAACATGCCAGTATTTACTTACACAGCCAGAACCCGCGATGGTCAGAGCGTGAGTGAGACCGTGGAGGCGCAGTCCCGCGAGGCGCTCGGCGCGAGTTTGCGCGCCAAAGGGCTTTTGCCCACGGCGATTTCGGAAAAACGCGCCAGAGGTTTTGATTTATCCAGGTTTTCCAATCTATTCCGGCATATCAGCTTGTTGGAGAAACTGACTTTCATCAACAACCTCGCCGTGACTCTGAAAGCCGGTCTGCCGGTGTCGCGGGCTCTAGGGGTTCTCACAAAACAGATGCCGAATGCTTATTTTCGCGAGGTAATTGGCCAGATTTCCCACAGTGTCGAGGGGGGAAAGACGCTATCGGAAAGCATGGCCGAGTTTCCCGGAGTGTTCTCGCCCATCATCGTGAACATGGTCAAGGTCGGGGAGTCGAGCGGGGGACTCGACGATACTTTGGAATATTTGGGCAAGCAGATTGCCCGGGATTACAACCTCATCCGTCGCGCCCGTGGCGCTCTCATCTACCCCAGCGTCGTTTTCGGCGTGCTGATTGTCATCGGTTATCTCATGTTTACCTATGTCTTGCCGAAAATCACCGCCAGTTTTCAGGGGTTAAACGCTGAACTGCCGGTACTGACCAGGGTAATTATCAAAGTCGTTGATATTTTTTCCAATAATTCCCTTTTTGTTTTGTTCGGCTTCATCGCTCTGGTTGCCGCGTTTTGGTTCTGGCACCGGACGATTTCCGGCCGCCGGGCCATGCATCGGATCGGTTTGAGCGTTCCGGTCATCGGCGGCATCACAAAAAAAATCAACCTCGCGCGTTTTACCATTATCTTCAGCGGGCTTTTGAGATCCGGCATGCCCATCGTCGAGGCCTTGACCGTGACAGGAGAAACCATGGGAAATGTTTATTACCGCGAGGCCTTGCTCGCGGCCGCGGACAAAGTTCGGGTCGGGGTCGACCTCGTGTTGGCGCTCGAAAAGTATCCCCGCCTGTTTACCCCGATGGTGACCCAGATGATTCAGGTCGGTGAGGAGTCGGGGACTATGGAAAAGGTCCTGGCCGAAGTCGCGAATTTTTACGAAACCGAGGTGGACGACACCATGAAAAATCTATCTTCGATCATCGAACCGCTTTTGGTGATAATCATCGGCGCCGTGGTCGGCGTGCTGGCGATCGGGCTCATCATGCCAATCTACAACATCGGGCAGAGCATCCAATGAAGACAGAATACAGAATCTCGAATATTGAATCTAGATTCGAAATTCGAAATTCGAAATTCGGTTTTTCTTTGATCGAGGTTATCATCGCCATGGGTTTGGTGCTTACCACCATGCTTTTGTTCGGCATTGCGGTCAATACCGTGCCACTCGTGAGGACTGCCGGGGATCAGAACTTGGCCTATCACCTGGCGGCCAAGCAGGTCGAAACCCTCCGGAACACGGATTTTGCTTCGCTACCCGGAAGCGGGTCTTTTTCGGATCCCGGCCTTTCCCTATTGCCCGCTGGTGCGGCCAGCCGGACAGTTGTCGATTACGAAGGCGACAGCAAGATCAAGCAGGCGACCGTGGTAGTGAGCTGGCAGGACCGCACGACCACGCGCAGTATAACTTTGACCACGCTTATTTATAATGGGGGAGTGAACCAGTAGTCAACTTAACAATTAAACAAGCTAACAACTTAACAAAAAACCTTCCCGAATGTTATATTGCTAAATTGTTATACTGCTCTATGAAAGCATTTACTCTCGCCGAAGTCATCGTCGTCATCGCGCTCATGACCATCCTCATGCTGGTGGGAGCGGGTATTTATTTGTCCAACAACCAGTTCTACCGCACGACAAGCGGAGAGATCCAGGCCATAAACGCGACCCGCTCTGCGGCCGACCGGGTAAATGAATTCGCGCGTGGGGCGGCGTCCGGTGTAGCGAGTTACACTTATAATTCCGTGGTTTACACCGCTGGTTCTGACATCATGATTTTGAAGGTTCCTTCCATCGACGCTTCTCGCAATATCATAAATGGGAGTTATGATTATGTTGTTTTTGGCCGCGATCCGGGGAACTCGAGCCGCCTGATCCTCCTGACGGACGCGGCCTCCGGGAGCGCACGGCCCGAACGTCTCCTCCAGATAACCGACAAACTTTCGGCCATCAGTATTACCTGGGACAACGTTGATTTGGCTCTCGCTAAAAACGTGAGCTATTCAATTACTGTTTCCGAAACCGGGCCAAACCCGGCCAGCGAGCAGATTTACGGTAGCGCAACATTAAGAAATTAAATCAACTTAACAATTAAACAAGCTAACAACTTAACATAAAACCTTCCCGAATGTTATATTGTTAAATTGTTATATTGCTCTATGAAACAGTCCGGACAGGTTCTCATCATTTCTATCATCTTCATGGTTGTGGTTCTGACCCTCACTGGAGCGCTTTTGGGTTTCGTCGGTCAGAACGTCATCGCCACCCGGAAAGCGGTGGCTAGCGAGCAGGCCATCCAGCTAGCCGACGCGGGTATCGATAAAGCCATCTGGCAGCTCAACGAGACGGCAGGCGCCTACACAGGGGAGAGCGGCACGGTTCTCGGAGTAACTGGCGTGTTTGACGTCGCTATCGCCAACATCTCCGGCAGTGTCAAAGAAATCACAGCCACAGGGTACGTGCCGGACAAAACCAATCCCCGCGGCACGCGCCAGGTGAAAGCGCGGGTTTCTATAGACACCACCACCGTGAGTTTTGCCTATGCCGTTCAGGTTGGTCCTGGGGGGCTCTCCATGGCGAATATCAGCCGGATCAATGGCAATGTTTTTTCGAGTGGCACTATTGACGGCGCGAATAGCGCGAGGATTTCCGGCGACGCTTATTCCGCAGGCGCGTCTGGCCGCATCCAGGATATGCAGATCGACGGGACGGCCTGGGCGCACACGATTCAGAATAACACCATTGGCGGTAACGCCAAGGGATACACTTTGACCAGCACCACGGTCGGCGGCAGTGTATACGAATACTCGATCAGCAGTTGTACCGTGGGTGGCAACGCTTCCTACACCACCAAGTCGTCCTGCACCATCGGCGGAAACCTGTATACGCCATACGCGGGGGAGAGCGACCCCGTCGCTCCGGCATTTCCCATCACGGACCAGCAGATCACTGATTGGAAAAACGTAGCCGAAGCAGGAGGTATCATCAGCGGGAATTACAACATGAGCGGGGATGACGCAGCTACCCTGGGCCCGAAAAAAATAGTCGGTAACCTTACTTTGTCGAATAGCGCCCAGTTGACCTTGAGCGGACCTTTGTGGGTTACCGGCAATATCAGTTTGGTGAACACGACCAAGATCAAACTCGATTCATCTTATGGGGGGAACAGCGAGGTGATAATCGCGGATGGCACGTTCAGCACAGCCAACAGCGCGGCTTTTGAAGGGGCGAGCGGCGGCAGTTACATCATGATGCTCACTACCTCAAACAGCTTGAACGCGATAAACATTGCTAACAGCGCCGCCTCCTTGGTCGCTTACGCGCCTTACGGCACCGCAACCATGTCGAATACCGCGCGGCTGAAGGAGATCACGGCTAACAAGCTGAACATGGCCAACAGCGCGACCCTGGATTATGAAACTGGCCTCGCTGATATCAATTTCACTTCCGGTCCCGGCGGGTCATGGGCCATCGTCCGCGGGACGTGGAGGGAGGTCAAATAAGCAACTTAACATTCTAACAACTTAGCAAAAAAGACCTCCTTTAATGTTAATTTGTTAAATTGCTCAATTGTTACGTTGAAAACGGCTGGACAAGAGGCCGTTTTTCTGCTATACTACTAGTGATATAAGTCGTTCTATCAGATGATATAAGCAGTTATATCATCAAGAAATAAAACGTTCAGCCAGCCCGAGGATGGTCCGCCTTTGGCGGAAAACAAAAGAAAAACTCATAATAACTCCCCTTACCCCTCTTACTTTAAGAGGGGGATACTCCCCCTTAAGGTAAGGGGGAGTTAGAGGGGGTTATGAAATAAAAGTGCACCAAAACAAACTTCCAAGTTATCTTTCGCTTGCCGAAAGCGCGCAGCTTGCGGGTATGTCCCGCAAGTATTTGAACGTGCTCGTTTATCGGAAACGTATTCGGGTGGAGATGGCTGATGGTCAGTGGTTTACCACACGGGAGTGGCTCAATGACTATCTGCGCAGCGTGCACCGGCCGGAGATATTGGAAGAGGCGGTGCGAACGCTGCAGGGTATAGGTGCGTCGCCGTCTGGTTTGAATTCAGGAGTCGAACAGGGGCTCATGGCACTGGCTGAGAAGATTGGGGGCTTGGCGGATCAGATTGGAAGAGGACAGGCAGACATGAATCGGAATAATGCCCCGCACCCCCCTCTTAATGTAAGAGGGGGAGAGGGGAAGTTATCATCTTCTGATAAATTTGCTGACGCGTATATCCGGCAGACAGAGTTTTTGCAAGAACAGTTTGGGAAGATGTTGGATAGGCAGGATCAAGGTGTTGCCATTGCGAGGACACCGAGCGCGATCGAGGGGGACACGGCAGTTCCGACTCAAGACGAGATCGCCGCGGCCTCCGGCCTCGCGATGTCAGAAATGCAATCCCGTATCGACGAGCTTTCCGAAGAGCTCTCTGCCGAACAAGCCGACAAGCAGGCCTTGCTTTTTGAGATTCAACAATTGCACGACCAGATGGAGGACACGCTACAGCAGCGCCTCGAGATCATGGCCGATGAGCTGAATCGGAAAATCCAGGAAGCGAAAGTGACTGAACAGCTTGACCGGCTGCAATCGGAATTTAAAAAAGACACTTTACCCGTTATACCCACCGAGTCCATTAGTCCGCTTGTGTCGCATGAACAGCAGCCGGAAATCCCAAAACCCAAATCGCAGCCCGAACCCCTGCCGCTACCGGTCGAGCCGCGGAAATCAGAATTCACCCCCTCACCTGGCTTTCAGCCATCCTCTCCCGCGAGGGGAGAGGAGGATAAGATTGAACCACCAGTTTCCGACGATCTCATCTCGATTCCGCGGCAGAAAATCCATCATCACAAGCATGATGACCTGATGAAGATTTGGGAGGAAACACGACCAAAAATCAGAATCAAGAATTTAGAATCTAGAATTTCGATAAAACTCCCAAATTCTAAGTTCGCAATTCTCGCTTCCGCATTCGTTTTTTTCCTTTTGATCGGTTTTGACTTGGCTCATCGCGGTAACCTGACAGCTTTTGCGAAGAGCGCGTGGGGACAAGCGGTATCCGTGGGCGAGGTTTTGGTCGCGAAAACCACAACAGCACCAAATATCCAACTTGAACTCCCCGACCCCTCTGTCATCCTGACGAAAGTCAGGATCCAGACAGCAAAGAACTGGATCCCAAATCAAGTTTGGGATGACGCCAGGGAAAAAGTGGATAATCTACACATCCCCAATCTTTCCCTCTCCTCTTTGTCCCTCTCCCTCCCCAACCTCCAAATCCCGAAACTGAACCTCCAAACCAGCTTCAAACTACAAATTCCAGACATTCAGGTTCCCCGTCTCTCCCCGCCTCCGTTCCACTTCGGACGGGTAAACTTCTCCTTCCTCTCTGGCTTCAAGTTGGCAACTGCCAGCTTTCAGCTTCCCCATCTCTCTTTCCTCTCCCTGGCCCAATCCTTCCAGAAAGGATGGCTATCTCTAAAGAATGACTTCTCTCGGGGACTCTCCTTCCTCTCCTCTGACATTGCCGCTTCTCTGAAGGATTCCTACCATCTTCTGGCCAATCAGGCCACTCTGAAGAGAACAACCCCCTCTCAAGAGGTGGGATCTTTCTCCCCCTCCCAAAGGGAAGGGGGAGATGAAGAGGGGGTAAGGTCTACCGGCCCCCAAAGCTTGCCCGGTACCGAACCACCAGGTTCTGGTATCCGGGTCATTGACCGTATAGTATTACGCGATGTTCAGGTCATAGAGAGAGCGGTACCAGGGCCCAAGGGAGACCCGGGGAAAGACGGAATTGCCTTTGTCTCACCCCTCCCTAACCCTCCCCATGAAGGGGAGGGAAATTCCCTTTCCCCTTCCTTCCCCCAGAGTGGGGAAGGTCAGGAAGGGGGTTCTGTAGCTGGAGCCACCTCCCCTCTACCACCCACTTCCTACAACCTACAACCTACCACTGGCCCCTCCCTGACTTTCTACGTGGGTAGTCCTACTGCCACACCCGAACAAGGAACGGGTTTTGCTGGTTCTGCCCGGTACTTCTCGGCCCAGGAGGGAGTGGTTGACCAGATCTTCAAGGTTGGCCCCTCGACAGGACAGACCACCATCACTGGCTCTTCTCTCAACACCACGGATGTCTCAGCCACGAACGCCTCTTTCACCACAGCCACGACCACCAATCTCATTGTTTCAGCGGGTGGAACGTTCAATTCTGTCACCACGACGGATACGGCCTACTTCGGGGGGAAGATTGACGTGACTGGTACTGCCACGTCAACCATAGCAGGGTCCCTTGTCATAGATACGGATACCTTCACAGTCAACAGCAATGAGAACAGGGTGGGGATACTCACTTCTTCCCCCTCTTCCACATTGGAAGTGGCCGGAAGCGCCAACTTCTGGGAAAACCTCCGTTCCGGAGGAAACCTGACCATTCTGGGCACCTCATCCTTCACCGGGAACATCACGGGTACCAATGGGGCATCATTCAATTCAGCAACCACGACTGACTCCATGAGAGTGGGCGGCCTCCTCACCACCGGAGGGAATGTGGGGGTGGGTTTCTCCTCGACCAATGCCCCGACTTCGACATTGGCTGTCACCGGGTCTTTCCATGTCCAGAAGACGACGTCTCTGGATAGTTCATTGTTTGTCCATGGCACCACGGGAAACGTGGGGATAGGGACGACGAGTCCCGCAACTATTTTGCATACATACGGCTCTTCTGTACCGAGATTTGAATTGGTAGATAGTGGAACGAACACTGTGGGAACGGGATTGGGTTTAAGACATAATACTACCGGCACGGTAGCGGCTGGATTTGGCAATCAGATGATTTTTTCTTTAGAAGATGCCGCAGGGGTTGAGAATGTTGCCGCCGCTTCCGTTGGGGCAGTTTGGTCTGACGCAACCAATCGAAATGGAGATTTGACTTTTAATACAAGGGCTGGCGCTGGTGGAAGTTTAACAGAATATATGAGAGTAACAAGCGCGGGCAACGTCGGCATCGGGACGACGGGACCAACAGGGAAATTACAGCTGAGTAAAGCGGCCGGTGATTCTACAATATTATTAAAATTAAGTGATGCAGACGTAAACCAACCGTTTACAACTATTGATACAGACACGACAGTTTTTGGAAGAATAAGTGAATTTAGTGGAGATAACGGGGGTTTATTCCTAACTGGTTTAAGCGATACTGATTCATCAGCTATTGGGATTAGGGGGTTAATAGGTTCTACTGATCCAACAGATAGCATGCCTGCCGTTGCGTTCAGAGCAGGAAAATTGTCTGGGACAACTGGGGGGGATTTAGGAACAAGCGAAACCGCCTTCAAATTTAGTAATTGGAATGGCACAACGGATTATGTGACGATATTAGGTTCTGGCAACGTCGGCATCGGGACGACGGGGCCTGGGGCATTACTTCATCTAAATTACAACGATGGGACGAGGGTTACGCAAATATTTGAAAATGACGACAATGTCGCTGGGCAAGAAATTGGTCAGATAAACTTTCAAGCTCTTGATAGTAATAGTGTGGCTCAAGGTTATGCATTCATCAGTGCAGAAATTGGTAGTCCAACCGCAGGAGCTGAACAAGGAGTTCTGCAATTCCAAACATTTGACGCTGGAGTAAATGGGAATAGGTTAACAATAAACGGCGGCAACGTCGGCATCGGGACGACTGGGCCGGGAGATACGTTAGATGTTTACAAAAGTGATACTCAAACAGACAACAGTAATCAGTTAACAGCAGCTGCTATCAGAATTACTAATCCCAATACCACTGCTAACAATTTTGCCAACCTTAATTTTATGGGCGGTGATTCTGTAATGGCGGCCATTTCTGGAAAGTTTGTTAATCATACAACCAATGAAGGGGCGTTGACCTTTCAGACCCGCAACAGTTCAGGAGTGTATGGGGAAAGGGTAAGAATAGATGGAAGCGGCAAAGTCGGCATCGGGACGACGGGGCCGGGAGTAAAGTTGGAAGTGCGTGATAATGTAGCGAACTATGCGATGTCGATTTATAACGACCACGCCAGTGGGTATGGGTTAAATATTGTTACAGTTGGTTCAAGCGCCAGTCAGTCTGCACTGTGGGTGCGCCCAAATAACGGTAATACCAATGCTTTGTGGGTTGGAAATAGCGGCAACGTCGGCATCGGGAACACGGGACCAACGAGCACTCTCTCGGTCACCGGGTCTTTCCATGTGCAAAAAACCACCTCGAATGATTCGTCTTTCATTGTGAATGCAACAACAGGCAATGTCGGCATCGGGACGACGACACCGGGGGCAACACTCGATATACTTCCAACTACTGCCAGTTTCTTTACGTCAGGAGTGAAAGTTCAGAGAGATGTGACACCATCACAATATGGAACCTTTAATTATAATGGCGGAGCATTAAGTATAACTGCCGTAAATACTGCAGGGACACACGGCGCAGTGAGGTTTTTGTCATCCTCTGACGGTTCCACAACAAGGGAAAATGTCAGGATTAGCACAGACGGCAACGTCGGGATTGGGACAACGGGACCGACAACTAATCTTGGTTGGACCAGCAAAAACGTTGACTTATACGGCTCCGGTACAGCTGCCTATACTATCCATGGCAATGGTGTTGCAGGCATAACGCAGGAAGTTGCCCTTGCTAGTAATGGCGCAGGAGCTTTTCTTGAGGTGGCGGGTCACGCGACGGCAACAAACAACAACCTGATCTTTAGAACCGAGGAGACAAACTCGCAGTTTACACCCACCGAGAGAATGAGAATCCAATACGACGGCAACGTCGGCATCGGGAACACGGGACCAACGAGCACTCTCTCGGTCACCGGGTCTTTCCATGTGCAAAAGACCACCTCGAATGATTCGTCTTTCATTGTGAATGCAACAACAGGCAACGTCGGCATCGGGACGACGGCGCCGAATGGAAAACTTGAAATTTACGGTACTGCTTCTTCGGGTACGGCTGGTCCCCACCTGCGCTTTACTGGAACAGAGGATGCTTATCCAATCTCCCAATTACTTAATTACCGACACGACGGTATCTATTGGGCAATGGATGCTTATTTTAATAGCGGATGGACAAGTGCCGACGCTGGTTCAAATTATGCAATCTCAAAAGGTAATTCAGTAAATGATTTGTTTGAGATTATGTATGATAGTGGGGTTGTCGCAGGAAGCGCGTTGACATGGAATACGGGAATTTCTATGAATACATCCGGCAACGTCGGCATCGGGACGACGGGGCCGGGAAGTAAGTTAGATGTTACTGGTGGAAATATTCAGCTTTCTACAGCTGATTCGTATATTCGCGGTGTGGATTCGGCCGGGTTTTTGCAGTTTGGTTCAGGTTATACCAGATTAAACGCTCCATCAGGTGCGGCGATTAAATTTTATCCGAATAATGCGGAAGCAATGAGATTGACTGGCAGTGGTGGTTTATCTCTCGGTGCAAGCTATGTTGGTACAGACCCCGGGGCCGGGGCAATGATAATACAAGGCAACGTCGGCATCGGGACGACGGCGCCGCTTTCAAAGCTACATGTTGATGGCGACGGCGGGACATATACTCTTAACACCGCCGCGCGAGCTACAATTTCCGCGTCTATGACCGCTGCGAGCGGAGGATATCTCAACGGCGGCGGCGCAGGGGATGTGGTGCCTTTGCTGGTCGCATCGGAAAATGCCGCCGCATTGGGCATGGGAGGTTCGATTGGATTTGGCGCCAGATACAATTCAGCGGACGCTGTCGTGGTCAACATAGCCGGCATCCGTGGAGCCAAAGAAAACAGCACTGATGCCAACAACGCTGGTTATCTTGCTTTTGGAACGAGAGCCGATGGAGATTACATAAAGGAACAGATGAGAATTACAAGCGCAGGCAACGTCGGCATCGGGACGACGGCGCCGAATGCAAAATTGGATATTATAAGCGCAGAAACCGCCAGTGACATAATTGCTCTAAGAATTGCTCAAAGTGACACTGCAAACTGGGCGGCTGATTTTAGTTCGCAGGGCTATGGGCTGGTCGTTCGCAGTAATAATTTAGGAACAGCCATTCAAACTCTTGGAACTGGTCAATCTTTATTCGCAGGCAACGTCGGCATCGGGAATACCGCTCCGACGAGCACTCTCTCGGTCACCGGGTCTTTCCATGTGCAAAAAACCACCTCGAATGATTCGTCTTTCATTGTGAATGCAACAACAGGCAACGTCGGCATCGGGACGACGTCGCCGGATGGAAAATTACATGTTATGACCGCAAGTGCTGGGACTGTGGCCCCAGTGGCTAATTATGATGACCTTACTATTGAAAACTCAGGAGACGCCGGACTTACCATTCTTGCCCCAGATGCTTCTGTATCTGGTATTTCATTTGGTAGCCCGACTGATTCTTTTGGTGCCTTAATCAATTGGGGACATAATATAGACTTGATGACCATTGGAACTCAAAATACTGGTGCGGATATAGCATTCGTGGCGGGTTCCAACGCAGAGGCAATGAGAATTTTAGACAACGGCAACGTCGGCATCGGGACGACGGGACCTGCAAGTAATTTACAAGTTGGCACTCAAACTTCAGCTTCTACTGCTACTCCAATAGTTGTTTCGCTTGGTGGGACATATGGAAACAGTGTCGCTAATAGTTATAAGTTGAAACTCTATGACGATAGTACAGCGGCTAATGATTATGCTTGGGGCATTTCTTCTGGACAAATGAATTTTAAGATTGCTGACCAAGTGTCAAATAAGTTTGCTTGGTACTTTGCTAACACGCTCGCAGCAACTTTGGCACAGGGTGGTGATCTCACAACAGTTGGTGAACTTGTTGTGCAAGGCACAGGAAACAGTTCAATAGCTGGCAACGTCGGCATCGGGACGACGGGACCGGGCAGTAAACTCGATGTTCAGGAAAATGTCGCTAACTATGCAATGACGGTTCACAATGTGCACGCGAGTGGCTATGGGCTTCGTGTCTACACGCAAGGTACTGGCACGGAATGTGTTCTTTGTATCGGCTCCAATAATGCCAATACTAATGTTTTGTATGCATTAAATAACGGCAACGTCGGCATCGGGACGACGGGGCCCGGTGCTC
>Ga0209542_10016511_pt1 | contig 12245 bp, 14 predicted proteins | sample RifCSPhighO2_01_FD_184028 | JGI IMG/M metagenome (GOLD analysis project Ga0209542, IMG submission 184028) | Soil microbial communities from Rifle, Colorado - Rifle CSP2_plank highO2_0.1 (SPAdes) (version 2) | ecosystem: Environmental > Terrestrial > Deep subsurface > Rock core/Sediment ...
ATAACTTTAGGATGCGAGGCGGCGGTCATGTAAGATTATCGGGCAAAAGAATTTTTAAAAGTTTTTTGAGCGACACTTTGGCCACCGCGAGCACCGTGTCGGCGCCTCCGTAGTATATATAGAGCGTATCGCCCCGCACAACCGACCCGCAGCTAAAGACCGCGTTGCGCACCACCCCCACCCGCTCGTACTCCTCCACCGGCTCGAGTATGGCGTCGACGCTGCGGGAGACCACCAACGACGGGTTTTTAAGGTCGAGCAGGACGGCGCCCAGGCGGTAGGTGGTGGTTTTGGATACGCCGTGATAAATAAGCAGCCAGCCTTTTGGGGTTTTAATCGGCGGCCCGGCGATGCCTATTTTTTGGCTGTCCCAACAGCCGGGGCGCGGACCCATGATCTCGATACAGCGCGTCAGGCGCGACTTTTTAAAGTCCACCGTGTCGAGAAAGTCGGCGCACAACTGCGGGTCGATGCGGTGGAGCAGCATGTACTGGCCGCCTATCTTCTCGGGCAAAAGGCAGGTGTCTTTGTCGTTGACCGAGTCGGGGGTCGTCAGTACCGGCTTGCTCCACTTGTCCCACTTTTTGGCGAGGAAGTCTTTAGTGCCGATGGTCGTCAGCGCCACGCGGGTGGCATGCACGCCATCGTACGCGGTGTACATCAGGTAGAGCGTGTCGCCGATTTTAGTCACGCGCGGGTCCTCGCAGCCGGAGTTGCCGCTCTGCGAGCCCTTTTTCATTTCAAAGTCCTCGCGCGGCACGTACGCGGGCACCTTGGAGCGCTCGGTGATGGTGGTGCCGTTTTTGCTCCGCGCGTAGCCGACCACGCTGGTGTTGTCCTCGCCCATGGCGCGGTACAGCAGGTGTACCGAGCCGCCAAGGTCGACCGCCGCCGCGTTAAACACGGCCGTCTTTTCCCACGGGTGCTCGGCGATAGGTTTGAGTATCGGGTTGCCTTTGATGCGCTCTACCAGCTCTACCCGCCGCTCCGGTATCATCGCGGAGAGCAGGTCGGGGAGGTTGAGCGAGGCTTTGGCGCAGGTGGTGTCGGCGCCGCCGTAGTACACATCCACACGGCCGTTTTTGTGCATCAGCGCTCCGGAGGGGAAGACGATGTTAGGCACCGCGCCGTAGCGCTCGTAGATTTCCTCCGGCACAAGGATGGGGCCTTTGGTCGCCCCGACGATGTGCCGTGGGTCCTTAAGGTCGAGCAGGAGCGATTCGATGCCAAAGACCCGCTCGCCGCCGCCGAAGTAGTTTTGTATGTAGGAGTAAAAGAGGAGCCATCCGTCTTTGGTTTTGATGGGCGCGGAGCCGACCTCCACGTGGTCATGCTCGAAGCGCAGGGGGTTGAGCGTGTTCTCGCCCAGCTCCGCGTGCCAGCGCTCCCAAAACCCGAGGTCCCAGAGCTCCTCTATTTTGTCGCACTGGGCGATGGCGATGCGCGCGGGCGGCTCGTCGGTGTGCGCGGTGACGATGACCGTAATCTTGCCGTTGACCCGCTCGGGGAAGAGCGTCATCGCCTTGGCGTTAAACGGCGTCACCAGGTGTCGCTCCTCTATCGTTTCGAGGTCTTTGGATACGGCAACCGCCACCTTGATGTTGCCGGGGCCGAACGGCATCCCGCCGAGCGCGGTATAAAAGATGTAATACTTGCCCTCAAAATATGTGGCGCGCGGGTCCTCGCAGCCGTACTTCTCCCACGGCTCCTCCGGCACGATAAACTGCCGCCGGTTTTGGAAGTGCTCGCCATCGAGCGACAGCGCCTTGCCGATGGTCGAGATGCCGGCCGGGGTCAAGAGCGCGTCGGGGCGGCCCTGCGCGCGGTAGAGCAAGTGCGTGACAGTGCCTTTTTTTATGGGGCTCGGGTTAAAGGTCCCGCGCGCCTCCCAGTGCTTGTCGTTCTGGGGCGCGATGAGCGGATTATTCGGCGATCGGCGTATGACGTACATGTCAAAAGTAATTGTAACATCAAAGAAAAAAGGGCACCTTGCGATGCCCCCATCTCTGTTTGTTATTTTTTTGCGTACGGCAAGTCGGAGGCTCCGAGGGTGGTCCTCTTGACCACCTCTCCGACCGCCACCCAAAGCGCCAAGAGGATAGTGAAACAAGCCGCCAGAACGAAAATCCGTTGGCCGGTAGTGTCTACTACCACCATCCAATAGACCCCACCGATTACGTCGATGAAAATGAGAAAGATGATTAGGCCAAGCACACGGGTCGAATTTCTCGCAGTCATAGGATTTTCTCCCTTGGGTCAGACTAAGCCGAAGAACTTTGGAACTTAGCAATATTATGCCTCCAATGCATCTATATTGTCAAGTACTTGAAAAGCCCGTGGTATATTGTTTTTTAGCCGGCGGCTTGGCGCTGGGCGGGAGTCGGTATTCCACGCCCAGAGGGTTCGATCCCCTCCGCCGGCTTCAGAACTTATCCACAGAAATTCCTTGACAATTCATGTTCTAAGGGCTACGATAGCTAGTACCGACTCCCGCCCAGCAGCCGATTGGGCCGCTGTGGGCATGGAAAAGAAAACACCACCTTTGCGGGTGGTGTTTTCTTTTTGGAAATCTTATTTCAATTACGGCAAAAATGCGCGGATGCCTTCCGCGTACAGTGTATAAGCGCGGACAAACGAGTCGTCCACGTGCGCGTACAAGATTCCCTCGCCCGGTTTGGTCTCGACGAACTGGCTGGCAAAAGTAATGGTATGCGCTTCGGTGTCTTGAATAAACGGTTTGGGCGAGACCCAATCTATTTTCCCCCGTTCGTAGTCATATATAAAAAGCCCGACAGAAAACATTCCGTACACCGTTTTACCGTCGACCATCCGGTTTGCCTCGCGGCCGTTAATGATACCAACCAGTTTTCCTTCCCCGGCATCAATAAAACTTTTCGGAAAGAGCGGCCCGGGCGAGGCGTGGCCACCTATCCAAGGAATCCTGTGCTCATTGGGATGAAAAACCGTAGGGCCAAACTGCCACGGCGCACCCATATCAGCGGCAACAGCAACGCGCACGGTCGAGTACCATACCTTGTCCTCAATCGAACTCGATTCTATAAGGTTGTAACGGACTCCTTTAGAATTTATGGGCGCGATAGAGACCTCTTTTGCGGTATTGTTTGTGTCTGCTTGCAGTGCGGGCATAGTCATCTCAAGAGAGTTGAGGTCTTTGCCCACCGCGTGTCCCAGATGAATGAGAGATTGTTCCTTTGTTTTGTCTTTATTAAGAAGCGGCATCGTAAAGTACAGGTGGGTGAGGCCGGTCTTGTCGTCGACAAAAATATCCGGGTCTTCCAGGCCTATAAAGTTCCACTCCTTGCTGTCGAGCCGGTCTAAAATTTCTTTTGTGTTTTTTATTTGTAGTGGTTCTCCGACCGAGAATTTTTCCGGTGTTTCTCCGGAGATGGCGTACAACTCGCTTCTGTCTATGTATCCCTTTGTATCCACGTCTCCCTCACGGCTGGTGATACACCGGATGACTCCTTTTTTATATTGAGCGCCGGGGTCGAGCGCTATCGCCATCAGGTGACTAAAACGCTTGTCCTCAACCGCCCTGCCCGCATGCTGCGTATAGGCCAGGCTCATACCCTCACCGGGTTAACTACTGCGTGTTGGTGGGACATCAGCTTGTGGAGGAACTCTTTGAGGTCGATTTTGGCCGCCGCGACGTACTTGTCGCCGCCGCCGTAGTAGACAAACAGGTCCTTCCCCACAATGCACGCGCCGGAGGCGTACACCACGCCGGGCTTCCAGTCGTTTTCATACCACTCTTCCGGCCGCAGTATCGGCTCTTCGCTCTGGTAGAGGATGTTGGTCGGGTCGTGGAGGTCCAACAGCATGGCGCCGACGTTGTAGCCCGCGCCGGAAGTCGGGTTCATCCCGTGGTAGAGCAACAGCCACCCGTGCTCGGTCTTGATAGGCGGCGCGCCCGCGCCGCGGATAAAGGCGTCCCATTTGCCCGGCCGGCCGGAGCGCTTGTTGTTGCTTTGTATCGGGTTATCGCGCAGGGACTCCAGGTCGTCGATGTACTCTATCATCACGGTGGGGGTGAGTGCGTGGAGTATGGCAAACTTGCCGTTTATCTTTTCGGGGAAGAAGACCCAGTTTTTGTTGGTCTGCCCCTGCGGCGACATGGTGATGTGCTGCTCCCAGGAAAACTTGCGCGCATCGAGGTCGCGGTGCGAGATAGAGGTCACCGCCAGCCGCAGCGACTGCCAGTGCTCAAAGATTTCGAAGGTCATGTAGATGCGGTCGTCGATTTTTACCACCCGCGGGTCCTCGATGCCGCCCCAGCCGCCGCCGGAGGCGTACTGGTCTTGATTGTAGGTGAGCGTCGCGTAGGAAAGTTTGGTTTTGGGGGGCACAAAGCCCGCCCCGCGGTCAAAGACCGGATAGGGGAGCCGCTCGTCAAAGTGGATACCATCCGCACTGGAGGCGTAGCCCACGCGCGAGATGCCGTCTTTGCCCAGCGCCCGGTAAAAAAGGTGCACGCGCCCGTCGTGGTAGACGGCTGCGGGGTTAAACACCGCCTCTGACTCCCACCAATGCTCGGGGAGCGGCCGCAGGACCGGGTTGTGCGCGTGGCGGTGGAGCCGCAACGGCCGGTAGGTGCGCGCGAGCCAGTAGAGTATCAGCGCGAGTGCAGCAAGAAAAAGCGCCGTTACGCCGAGCAACAGCCACCACAGATCACGACCGTCCATACTTGTCCTCTAAGCGGGTAATGTCGCCCTCGTCAAACTCGCCCAATGCAATTTCCAAAAAGATGAGTCCGCCCTCGGTGGCTTCGGCGCGGTGCGTCTCGCCCTGTTTTATAAAATACACTTCGCCGGGTTGCGCGTCGTGGACAAGGCCGCCGATGGTCAGCGTGCCGGAGCCCTGGAGTATGCGCCAGCACTCGCTGCGGTGCTCGTGCGTCTGCAGGCTAAAGGCTTCGCCGGGATTCACCGTGATGATTTTGACCGTCGTCGCCTCGTTGAGCGTAAAGCGCTCAAAGTTTCCCCACGGACGAACCTCCTTCTCGTAGTTAGAGAGGCCTTCCATACCCTCTATTGTAATATAAAAATATCCGCGCAGGCCGCGGAGCGGTGCATAAGTCAAACTGGGGAAGTCCGACTTCCCCAAACGGGAAAGGTACCAGAAAGGTACCAGGTACCGTTTTTAGGAGGTTTTATTTTGCCAGCACGGGGAATACTACTACTTCAATTTTTGAAACGCGGTCTTCTACTACTCTCTTTTGCTCAAGTTCCGCATCCATACGACGGTGCAGGCCTTCTATTTTTCCGTTTACTCCATCAAATCCTTCGTCCATTTTCTTTTCTATTCTTTCAAAATTGTTCCCTACTCTTTCAAAGTTTTCAGCCGTTGCAAGTGCCAACGCGTCCAGATTTTTATCAAGCCCGCCAACTTGCTGAGTTAATGCACCTAGGTTTGTGTCGATCCCACCGACTTTTTGAGTCAGTGTACCTAGCGTCTGTTCTATTCTATCCAGTTGTGACTTTTCTTCAGCCATAAGCAACAGTATAGCGTTACAAATCTCCCAGTGCCACCTGATAGTGGGGACAAAAAGATTGGGGAAGTCGGACTTCCCCAGTATGCCGAGGGGGCCCCTGCACCTTGGTGCGGAGCCCCCTCGGCTAAACCAGTATTTCTTTCATACTTGATTTTCGACCGGCTTACCTAATACACTTTTCCTAACTGCCACTGGGGCCCCAAGGTGACAGGCGTCCACTGTAGCGCACTACTCCTGAACCTTGGGTGAAACCCGGCAGTGAACCGGGGCGTTGCTAAAGCAGGCGGCCGTTGGCCGCGACGCCCCGGTCTACTGTCCGGGTGAAACCACGCCGCCCCGCGGCAGACAAACCGATACCGTAGTGCCCCCGCCCGAATGACCGGAGCCATCCGGTCGGGCGGGTTTCCCTTTGTGCGACTCGATGTCTATGCGGCCGTGGTGCGCGCGCACCATCTCGTTGACGATAGTAAGCCCCAGCCCCGTCCCGCTCTGCTTGACCCGGCGCACCCGCGAAGTATCCGCCCGGTAAAAAGGCTCAAAGATGCGGCCCAGGTCCTCCTGCGATATGCCCACCCCCGTGTCCGCGACCGAAAAGAGCACCATCGGCGGCCCGCCCTCCTTGGCGGGCGGCTCCGGCCGCACCACCACCGTAACGACGCCGCGGGAGTTCTGCGGCGTGTAGGAAAGGGCGTTTTTGACCAGGCTCATCATAATCTGCTCAAGCGCGACGGCGTTGCCCCACACCAGCGCTCCGGGCTCTTTGCGTAGCAGCATCCGGATCCCGCGCTCGCGCGCCAGCGCCTGATGCCGGTGCAATGCGTGCTCGGCAAGCGGGGCGATGTCCACGCTCGTAAACTGCATCCGCTCGGGACGCACGAGCGTGTTGAGCGAGAGGAGGTTGTTGATGATTTCGGAAATCCGGTTAGCCTCCTCGACTATCTCGCCGAAGGCGCGTTTAGTGTCTTTGGAAAGCCGGTCGTCCAAGAGCGCCACCTCGCTGCTGGTCTTGATGGTCGAGAGCGGCGTGCGCAGCTCGTGTGCCACGTTGGAAATAAAGAGCTTTTGGCTCTCCAGGATGTCGCGCGAAAAGACGGTCCGCAGGAGCTTATGCGTATACTTCTCCCACAAGGCGATACCCCACGCCACGCACTGTTTCAAAAAGTTGGTCGCCGTTTGCATCGGTTTGTAGTTTCTTCCGGAGATTCTTCATGTGCACGTCGAGTACGTTGCTCCACGACAGCGAGTTAAAGTCCCATACGTGGTCAAACAGCTTTTCCCGCGAGAGCACCTCGCCCGGCTGGCGCATAAAGCACTCGAGGAGCGAGAACTCCTTGAGCGTCAGCGGCACCTCCGCGCCGTCCTTCCGCACGGTGCGCGTGGCCATGTCCATCTCGAGCGGACCGACCTTCAGTGTTACCGGCTTGCTCTGCGCGGGCCTGCGCAGGACCGCGTTGATGCGCGAGAGCAGCTCCTCGAACGAAAAGGGCTTGACGATGTAGTCGTCGGCGCCTTTGTTGAGCAGGTCTACTTTGTGCTCGGTCTCGTTGCGCGCGGTGAGGATGATAATGGGCGTCGTGACGTTCTTTTTGCGGACCGTGTCGGTGATAGTCGCCCCGTCTATCCCCGGCAGCATAAGGTCAAGAATAATAAGGTCGTACTCGTTGCGGTACAGGAGGATGCGGCTAAGCGCCTTCTCGCTGTCGGCCAACCAGTCGACCGCGTACCCCTTGAGCTCGAGGCCCTTTTTGAGGGCTTTGGCGAGCCGTTCTTCATCTTCGACGATTAATATGTGCATAACACAGCCAGTATGAAAGATTTATTCTGAAGCCTTAATGAAGAGCGCCCTCTCGCGGGGGAAGAGCCATAGCGCTATATGGTAGATGCCGTAGGTGATAAAGAAGGCCGAAAAGACATCGATGGTGTAATGGATGTGGCCCAGGAGCACGATGACCGCAAAGGAGACCGAACACAGCAGGTAGAACCATGTCAGCCGCCTGCTGATGCCCCAAAACGCCAAGGCGCCGAGGAACGGCATCCCCGTGTGGGCGGAAAAAAACTGGTCCGCGCCGAAGAAGGAGTTGGTGATGGCCATGCCGAAGTCGCTTACGTAGGCGACCTCGGGCGGGCCCAGATGCGTCATCAGCGTAAACGCCGAGCGGATAAGTATAAAGAGCGTCACCGAGTGTAGCGCAAAGGGGATGCGGTTGGGGTGGGCCAAAAGCATAATGACGCTTATAAGCACAATCGCAAACGTGCCGTAGACAAAAAAACCGTCAACCTCGAAGACGGGGATATTGGAGAGGATAATGTCGGTGACCGAGGCGCTTGCCTTGTTGGTGGCCTGTTGTATCGCCCAAAAGTTGATGAACAGCGCGCCGATAAACGCGGCCAGGGCGGCCGGCGCGGAAAAGCGGAAGTGCCGGTCGAACCACGACTCGCGGTAGCGCGCGATAATCAGGTAGAGCATGGTACTGGTATTATACTAAAGGTATGGAGCTTGCCGCCATTGTCGCACTGCTCGAGCAGTACCGCTACCTCATACTCTTTCCGCTCGCGTGTTTTGAGGGGCCGATGCTCGGCTTTATCACCGGGAGCCTCATACCGCTCGGGTACTTCCACCCAGTGCCGCTGTTTGCGACACTGGTGCTCGCCGATGTCATCCCCGACATCGCGTACTACTTTTTCGGCCGGTGGGGCAAAAAAAAGTCGCTGGTGGAAACAATAGGCCCAAAACTGCGCGTTACTCCCGAGCGTTTTGAGCTGGTGCGGGACCTTTGGCACACGCACCCGTTTAAAACCATGGCCATCACCAAGTTTGCCTACGGGCTTTCGACGCCGCTCCTTATTACCGCCGGTTTGGCGCACCTGCCGTTCCGGATTTTTTGGCAGTACAGTGCCGTGCTCGCGGCTTTTCAATACTCGGTGCTGGTGGGGCTCGGATACTTTTTCGGCGGATACTTTGCAACCGTCGAAAGCGCGTTTGTGCGGGCGGAACTGCTCGTGGCCGCCGCGGCGGTGGTCTTTGTCGGATACTACGTTGTCACCCGGTCTGTCCGCTCGCAGTTTCTTACAAAGGGTCCCGGGCACTAACGCCGCGGTACACCTCCTCCCACTGCCCGGCTATTGTTGCCGGGGCAAATTGCTGCGCGTAGGCAAGCGCCGCGGCGCCCATCGTTGCCCGCAGGCCGTCGTCGCGCAGTATGAGCGCCAACCTTTCCGCAAGCGCTTTATGGTCGCCGGGCTCTACCAAAAATCCGCAGGACTGGGGGGTGTAGTCCGGGAGCCCCCGCGCGCGGGCGCACACGGCCGGGATTCCGCTCGCGTACGCCTGCATGAGCGCAATAGACTGGCTGTCGGAGGTGGACATCATGGCAAAGACGTCCGCCGCTTTGTACGCGTGGGGGAGCGCCGCGCGCGGCAGGTAGCCGGTAAAGTGCACGTTTTTGCCGACGCCGAGATTTTGGGCGAGCTTGCGCAGGGACTTAGCCGCCGCGCCGTGACCGGTCGCCACAAAGGTGAGCGTGCGGAACTCTTTTAGGAGTGCGGGTAGCGCGCGGATAATCACGTCCACGCGCTTTTCCGAGCCCAAACGGCCGGCGTACAGGATGACCGGCCCGGTGAGCCCAAAAGAGCGCGCCTGTTCCGCCTTGTCCGCGGCGCTTGCCGGGCTAAAGGCGCCGAGCTCCGCCGGGTTGGCGAGCGCCTTGCCCGGTTTTGTAAATCCGACCTCGCGCATGCGCTCGATGAGCTTTTGGTATGGGGCGGTCACCATGGTGCAGTGGTTGTAGTAGCGCGCATCCCAGCGGCGCATAATGGCGCGCATCCCAAATGGGAAAAAGTCTTCTATCGCGGTGTGATTGGTACCGACGAGCGGAAGGCCAAACGCGTGCGCCGCTTTAAGCGCCTCCCACCCCACGCCGTACGGGCTTTGGGTGTGGATAACATCGGGCTTGAACTCTTTTATAAAATCAAAACTCGCGCCGGTGGGTATGGCGATGCGCGACTGGCCGGTGGGGGAGACCAGCATCGGGAGCGAGGGCATCCGGACAACCGGCATGCCGTCGATGGTGTCGTCCTCCTTCCGCAGCGGCGCCTGCTTTTTGCCCACGGCATAGTCGTGCTTGCTGTAGCGCGGGCCGACGTAGGCTATTTCGTGCCCGCGTTTTTGGAGCTCCTTGCCGGTGGTGATGATGGTGTCGGTAATCCCCGAAAGTTCGGGATAAAAGTTGTCGGAGTAAAACACGATGCGCATGACTTTATTGTTGCACGAACTTTTCTATCTCGGCGGCGACCTCTTTTATATTATTCAGGACAAGAATGTGGTTTGCCCCCGGAAGTATCGTCAGTGTTGCCGCGGGGAGTATGCCGGCAAGCGCCTGTCCGTGTATCACCGAGGCGAGCGAGTCCTTTGCTCCGTGGATAATAAGCACCGGACAGCGCAGTACGCCCCAGTCCGGCGTGTAGTCGCGCGCAAACACCACCCGCAGCGAGTACAGGTAGGAGCGCAGGCCCATGTGGGCGATGTCGGCACCGATGCGGTCGAGGCTCCAGTCGCCGGTCGGATAAAACTGCGCGTAGTCGGTGCGCCGGTAGCGGTGCAGACGCAGGGGCATAAAGGCCAGCCACGCGGCGAGGTTGGTAATAAGGTGCGATAGGCGGAAGTAATGCGGCCCGTACGGCGGCGCCAACAGCACCACACGCTCGGCTACGGCGGGGTGGGCGCGCACAAACTCCATGGTAATCAGCGTGCCGAAGGAGTGGCTTACGATGATGCAATGCTCCACGTGCAAATGTTTGAGCAGCGCATAGATGTCCTCGACAAACTCCGTCATGGTGTAGCCGCGGCGGGAGGGCCGCACCGAAAGTCCGTGCCCGCGCAGGTCAAAGGTAATCAGATTATATTTTTCCTCAAAAATTGTTTCGTACGGGTACCAGGCCGAGAGGCTGCCCGAAAGTCCGTGCACAAAAAGCAAAGTCTTCCGCCCGGGCAAAAAAGTATTCGTCCGGTATGCAATCCCGCGACTCTGTAAAAAATGTTCCTCCACAGCACAATTCTACCCTTGTTTTTGAGCGCATTTTGAGCTTGACTTTGATTTATTTTGTGATATACTTTCAACAAGTAGATCTTTGTAATTTCACTTAAACAGTCGGAGGCTCAGATGCATCGCTGGTTGGTTGGAGGCATTATGTTTGTTGTTCTTGAAGCTTTGGTCTACTGGCAATACCAGTTGGCCGATGCGGACAGCATGCGTACCGTTGCCCAAATGAAGGTGAAAGGCATCTCGCAAGGGCTGCCTCTCGAGTATCATTTCGGTATCAGCGGTGATTGGTACTACTTGTCGCTACTCGTTGCTGTCATTGTGGCCCTTTATGCGTCGCAGTGGCAAAAACGGGACCTCGCAAAAGCGATCGGTTTTGCTTTCACATCTTCGCTTGTCATGGGGCTAGTGTGGCTACTTCCAGAAACGCCGGAGGCCCACGTACAAAACCATGCGCCCACGCCAGCGGCTTGGGTGCATCTGACCTACATGGTCATCGCGATTGCGGTGTTCGTACTGCTGTACTTCTTTACGCCGTGGCCGGCCACGTGGTTGGTCTGCCTCACCAGCATCGTGCTGCCGGTTCATCTCTGGATTGGCAGTCATATGTTGCTAGGCCTGATGAAGCACATTCATCCGGCTGGCTACAGTTGGTACCCCGACCAGCCGCTCAATAATTGGCTTGGCTGGGGGCTCGTCGTCCTCGTCACACTAGGGCTTTCCTGGCGGACGGTCGTCATTGATGCAAGGAGTCGCGAACATGGATGATCTGTTGCAATACCTCATCGAGTATCGCTACTGGGCACTGCTCGTGGTGGCGCTCGCGGAAGGCCCGGTTGCGTCATTTGTTGCGGGTTCGTTAGTGGCGCTCGGGTACTTTAACCCACTTGTCGCTTTCGGCATCCTCGCGTTCAAAGACCTTGTGCTAGATACGGCCTTCTACGCAATCGGGTGTTTGGCGCGAGTGCCTTTCTTCGCCAAACGTATCTCCTCGTTGCGTGTGCAAACAGGCCTCGCTGATCGCGTGCTTCAAGCGATTGAGCGTGGTTGGCGCGACCATCCGGTCCAACTTATGTGGATCGGCAAGCTCGCCTGGGGCCTATCGGCTTGGTTCCTCGTTTCGGCAGGTGTGGCAGGAGTTCCATTCAGGAAATTCTACCTCTACACCTTGCCGGTGACCGTGTTCCAGTTCGGCGGACTCATGGTGCTTGGGTACTTCCTCGGCATCTCCATGTGGAACAGTACGAGTTGGGTGTTCGTAACTATCCAACTCGTAGTCGCCGCAGTCGTAATCTTCTTTGCGATTCGGGCCGTTACTCACTATGTGCGCCGGCGGTATGTCGAAACACAAAGCAAGTGAAACCCAATCTAGAACAAAGAGGTGAACACAATGATCGATGGTGCAATTCTTGCCGCGGCACTCTACCCGGAGAAGGCGGCCGAGATCCACAGGATTGTCCTGCGGGGCGAGATTCTCAAGCTCGCTTTCGTCGGCGGATTCCTGCTCATAGCCCTCATCGTTACCTTGTTCAAGTAGTGCTAACGAAAACAACCGGTCGCTCCCGCAAGGAGCGGCCGGTTTTCTATTTTATGATAGGCTGATTGGGATGAAAATCAGTTTTGTTATACCGGCCCACAATGAGGAAAAGCTGATAGGGCAGTGCCTCGCCTCGGTTTTTAAAGAAATTGAGCGT
>Ga0209542_10016512_pt1 | contig 12245 bp, 7 predicted proteins | sample RifCSPhighO2_01_FD_184028 | JGI IMG/M metagenome (GOLD analysis project Ga0209542, IMG submission 184028) | Soil microbial communities from Rifle, Colorado - Rifle CSP2_plank highO2_0.1 (SPAdes) (version 2) | ecosystem: Environmental > Terrestrial > Deep subsurface > Rock core/Sediment ...
TCTGGAGTTGTTGCCGTAAAAGATATTATGGTGGTAAGAGACCCGAGAAGCGCCGGTCGCAAGGAGGGACGCACCTGGCCCCCTGTTCTTCGACAAGATATTATTCGAGATAGTCACGTTGTACGCTCCCTCGGTGACATCAACTTCGCCATCTCCGGAGCCGGAGAACGAGTTGTGATCAACGACAATGTCGTGCGCGTTGTAGGCGATCTGGATCGCGTCTTCGGTAACGTTGCGAAACCGAAGCCCCTCAATAATGATGTTAGAACCTGTGGTGTCCGGCCAAGACGAGTTGCCGGGGATGACGAGAGCATTCGACCCCGATGTAATAGTGATGCCCGGAGACGAAGCCGAGAACCCGTCGATTGTCACATTCGGGCCATTCACCCTAATCGGCGAGTTGAGATTAATCGTTCCGGCGACCGCAAACTGCACGATCCGATTACTCCCATTCACCGCCTCGCGGAAGGAGCCAGGACCGCTGTCGTTTAGATTGGTCACGGTCACTACCGTCCCGCCCATGCCGCCGGTGACATTCGCTCCAAAGCCCTCAAATCCCGCGCTGTTCCCTGAACTCGGTGGTGTTGTTATGCCCACTGAAACAGTCGCACTCTGTGTTGCTGTTCCCCCCGCGCCGATACACGTAAGTGTATATGTCCCCATCGTGGTGAGATTCGTGAGTGTTTGTGTTCCTGAAGTAGCTTTGGTTCCTGACCATGCTCCTGATGCGGTGCAAGAGGTGGCGTTGGTTCCACTCCATGTCAGTGTTGATGAGTTTCCGATGGTTATTGAGGTTGGTGATGCTGAAATGGTGATGGTGGGTGGAGAGGTTGGAGCAACCGCCTGCGTCGTCGCGCTTACAGGAGTTGTCTGCGCAGAGTTGTTTCCTGCCGCATCTTTGGCGCGGACGGTGTATGAATAAAGTGTGGATGCGGTGAGTCCTGTGTTTAAGTAGGAGGTTCCGATGACAGTGGCAAGAGGTGTTCCTCCTCGGTAGATGTCATAGCCAGTGACGCCGATGTTGTCGGTGGATGCGGTCCAGTTTAAGTTGATCTGTGATGAAGAGATTGCGGTGGCAGTGAGACCTGCAGGAACTGATGGTGCGGTGGAATCTCCTGTCGGAGGTGGGGTGGTGGAATATATTACGGTAACCATCGGCCTATCTGCTATTAATGAGGACTGGACACTTCCTCCTTCTTGTAGATTCGCCGTAGCATCCGCGTAAACAAGCAAACCTTGATTGGGTGAACCATTGACCCAACCTTGAATCGCTTGGGTTATGGTATGGTCATAAAATATATTATTGCCGGTCCAAAAAATAGCCGATCCGGACTCTTCTGCTCCGAGAGCGTTATCGATATTTACAATATTCTCGCTTGAAGTATCGTTAATGGTCCACTTAATCCCGTTCGAAGTTCCCGTTTGATTCCTATATGCAGCATTTGCTCCAACCCGAAAAGCATTGCTCCCCGCCGTTCCGCTTGTTGACCATCCTTGTGGGAATGAGTTACCCAATTGATTTGGATCAAGGACTTGTCGCACATGAACAACACTACTTGTATAGACGTAACCCGATTTTAATGTGAGTTTCGCGGAAGTAATGGTTGATCCTGAAGGTATAGAAGAAACATCAAACCAAATAAGATAGCTGGAACGTGAATTGAAATCTGAAATACTGCCGTTGCGCAGATATATGCTTGCAGGACTTGGTGTAGCGGAATATGCCGCATTACTTGATCCACCGATCGTGCGGTCAACAAATCCCGCGTATCCATTGGCTCCCTGTTGGAATGTTACTGTAGCAGCGGTTGCCTTGATGGTATAGAGGGAAAAAGAAATTATAAATATTATCGAAATAATAAGTTTTTTGCTCATTCCTTTTAACACTAGATGGGTAAATCGCCGGCAGTCCATTTTGATTGTATGTTTAGTGTTTTTATTATATCAGATACCCAGTAATCCCCTACACTTAGGGCGGTAAATTGGGGAAATGTATTTCTGTTATAATGTGAGCACTATATTTATGGACACAAAATTCATACACCTTCACACCCACAGCCACTACTCCCTTCTCGACGGGCTTTCAAAGATCGATGAGATGGTCGCACTGGCAAAAAAACATGAGATGCCGGCGCTTGCTCTTACTGACCATGGAAACCTCTATGGCGCTATTGAGTTCTATAAAACCTGCAAGTCGCATGGCATAAAACCCATCATTGGTGTCGAGGCATATATTGCGAATGGTTCCCGCCACGACAAAACACCCGGTGTCGATAGTGAGCGGTACCACCTCACACTCCTCGCAAAAAATGAGACTGGTTATCGGAATCTCATTAAACTCGTAACCCTCGCGCATCTTGAGGGGTATTATTACAAACCACGGATGGATAAAGAAATTCTTCGAAAATATTCGGAGGGGTTGATCTGTCTCTCCGGATGTTTTGGCGGTGAGCTTTCCAAAGCGCTTCGCAAGAACGATACCGCAGGAGCGGAACGGGTTATTAGTGAACATCAGGAAATTTTTGGCAAAGAAAATTACTTTTTGGAGATCATGCACCACCCGGGCGTGCCCGGCATTACTGAGGTACGCAATGAAATCATCCGTCTCGGGAAAAAATTTAAAATTCCTCTCGTGGGGACTCAAGACTCGCATTATCTCCATTCGGACGATAAGCAGGCACATGAAACATTGCTTGCGATACAAACCAACGCGGATTTAAACGATGAGAATCGTTTTAGTATGGCAAGCGAAGATTTTACCTTCATTGACACAAAAACAGCAGAGAAATATTTTAAAGATGTTCCCGAAGCCGTGGAGAACACGATGAAAATCGCTGATATGTGCGATATAGAACTTACGTTGGGAAATTGGGTATTTCCCAACGTGGAACTCCCTAAGGGTACAACATATGAGAAAGAGTTGCGCAGGCTCACGATTGAGGGTATTGCAATACGCGAACTTTCAAAAACAAAAGAAGTTACTGACCGAATTGAGTATGAACTCGGAATTATCAACAATAAGGGGTTTGCTCCCTACTTTCTTGCTGTATTTGATCTGATCCGCTTTGCGCGCGAACACAATATTCTTACGGCGATTCGCGGTTCTGTTGCTGGTTCTCTCGTTACGTATCTTCTAAAAATTACGAACGTAAATCCTATAGAATATCGGATCCCATTCGAACGATTCCTAAACCCTGAACGACCGTCAGCTCCCGATATTGATATGGATTTTGCTGATAACCGCCGTGACGAGGTGATTGAGTATGCGAAAAAGAAATATGGCGCGGATCGTGTCGCACAAATCGGAACATTCGGCACGATGATGGCGCGCGGTGCCGTGCGTGATGTTGCGCGTGCGTTAGGCAAACCATACATCACGGGAGACAAAATCTCGCGACTCATTCCCTTGGGTGCACAAGGATTCCCTATGACTATTGACTATGCAATGAAAATTACTCCAGAACTCAAAGAAATGTACAAAAAAGAATCGGAGGTGAAAGAGATCATTGACTTGGCAAAAAAACTTGAAGGATGCGTGCGGCATATTTCTGTCCATGCCGCGGGGGTTGTTATCGCTCCCGCTCCTCTTTCGGAATATGTGCCGACACAATTTGACCCTAAGGGAGGAAAAATAATCACGCAGTATGACATGCATGCGATCGAAGACGCGGGACTTCTTAAGTTCGACTTTTTGGGAATTAAAAATCTTGCGATTTTAGGCGACGCCGTCCGACTCGTAAAAAAATTCCGCAATATAGATATTGATATTGAAAAAATCCGCACTGATGACAGAAAAACATTTGAAATGCTCGCGCGTGGAGAAACAATGGGGCTCTTCCAGTTGAACGGCTCGGGCATGACACACTATCTAAAAGATCTTCGCCCGACGAGCATTCACGATATCAACGCCATGGTGGCGCTCTATCGCCCGGGGCCGATGGAAAATATTCCTCATTACATCGCCCGCAAACATGGGTATGAGCCAGTGACATATCTTGACCCGCGAATGAAGGAGATACTTGCAGAATCTTATGGTGTTATCACATATCAGGAGGATGTTATGCTCATCGCTATTCATCTTGGTGGATATTCGTGGCTTGAAGCAGATAAGTTTCGAAAAGCGATGGGTAAAAAAATTCCCGCGCTCATGCATGAACAGCAAGCAAAATTGATTGAGGGACTTGTCACGAACGGAATGTCGCCCAAGAAAGCCGAGGAACTTTGGAAGTTATTTGAGCCATTCCAGGGATATGGATTCAATAAGGCGCACGCGGCAAGTTACGGGCTGGTCGCATATCAGACCGCCTACATGAAAGCAAACTTCCCCATCGAATACATGACCGCGGTGCTTACGGCTGATGCGGGAGATGTTGAAAAAATCGCGGAAATCATTACGGAATGCAAGCGAATGGGCATTGAAGTGCTCCCGCCCGACGTCAATGAAAGTTTTGGGGACTTCACAGTAGTTTTGCCAAAACAAAAAGACGAGAAGGAAAAGATCCGTTTTGGGCTTTTTACCATTAAAAACCTCGGCACCGATATCGCGCAGGCAATCATTGATGAACGCGAAGAGAGTGGAAAATTCTCATCATTTTCAAATTTTCTCAGCCGCATCACGCATAAAAATCTTAATAAGAAATCCCTTGAATCGCTCGTCAAAAGCGGAGCACTCGATGCATTCGGCGAGCGCGGAGTGCTTCTTGGAAACACCGAGGAAGCGCTCCTCTATAATCGCGAACAATCAAAAGGTCCGACACAGCAAAATTCATTGTTCGGAGCACTCGGTGCCGGTGGAAGCACGCTTTCAGAACTCACTTTGAAACATTCGGAGCCCGCAAACAAATCCGATAAACTCTCCTGGGAAAAAGAACTTTTGGGGCTTTACGTATCAGGACATCCGCTTGATGAGCATCGGGAGAAACTTGAGAAACGCGAGATGACGATCGCGCGGATCAAAAGTCTGGCGGCCGAGCTTGCGGTTGTTGCGGCGGGAATCGTCGAAGAAGTAAAACCTGTTGTTACAAAAAAGGGCGATCAAATGGCATTTGTTAAGATTGCGGATTTTTCGGGGATGATTGAAGTTGTTATCTTCCCTAAGGTATTCATCGAATTTAAAAATATATTAGTGAAAGAAAAATGCATTGCCATCAAAGGAAGAACATCCGAGCGCAACGGCGAAAAAAGCATCATCGCGGAAAAAATGAAGGAGCTATAAACCCACTTTAACTGTAAACCGTGAAATGCTATAGTTACCCGTATGAATAAGGAACATCTAGAGAATATCCGCCACTCGCTGTCTCACCTTTTTCAATTTCTATGAAAATTTTAGTAATAGACAACGGCACAAGTTATTTAAACCAACTTAAGAGTCTTCTTTCGGGGGCGTCTTTGGATGTAATAAACTATTCTGAAATCAATCAAGCTAATAGTGAAAGTTTTGATGCCATTATTCTTTCCGGGGGACATAATTTTCCTGTAAATGGAAACGAGTATCGACTTGAAAAAGAAATGAATCTCGTTAAAAATTCCAATAAACCAATTTTTGGAATTTGTTTTGGCTTTGAGCTAATTGCTAGTATGTTCGGAGCAAAACTTGAACTTATGGAGAATAAAGAACATGGAATTCTTGATATTCAAGTAATTAAGTCAGACAAAATATTTTTGAAAATCCCCAACTTCCAAGTTTTTGAAAGCCATAGATGGGTCGTCAAAAAACCAGTGCATGACTTAATAGCATTAGCGCAATCCAAAGACGGTATCGAGGCGATAAAGCATAGAACCCGTCCGATTTATGCGGCACAATTCCATCCTGAAATGTTCACAGATAAAACTTGTGGTGATGAAATTTTCCATAATTTTTTGAATCTGGTAAAATAAGCGCTACTAGCCTTTAACGAGCTTAGGTAGAATGTATGGCTAATCCCCCCCCAAAAAAAACACTTAAATGGATAATCGGGATTTTTACCAAACACAAAATTCCGTTTGTGGTTTCCGGCGGGCTCGCCGCTAGGGCATATGGTTCAGTAAGGAAACTGCGTGATTTTGATTTTGATTTTGATATATCAAATGATTCATTTAAAAGTAAACCGCCATATGTGCGTACCTAAAACACAAGACCGGAAGATTTGGAGGACGTACGGGCAATTACAAACTACTTGAAAGAATTATAGGGGGAAAAGATTAAAGATCTCCTGCACTTATTTGCCTCAGGATGTAAAAAACCATTGCAAAATAAGGATTTTTTAGGTATTTTAAAGAGAATCCCGTAAAAATGCTTGACAAGAACAACTTAATATGCTATGCTTCTGGTGTTAAACGATAAGGGTTCAATAGAAACGAAGCACCTTACAAACTAATATCAAAATGATTCTTTGAGGAGAGAGTCTGAAATCAGACAGTAAATTGGGTCTAATGGTAGCTTAAACAGCTGCTATTAGATAACGAAAGGCGGTTAAGAAATCTCTTCTCGGGGCAATGATGCATCAAGAAGGAATTTTTAGTCGCCTTTTTTGTTGGAAGAGTAGCGGAGAGGAGAGAGTGAAACAGGCAATAAATTATATTATTTTGGCCATCGTTTCCACTGATCTCCGCCACTCTCTCAATGATGAGGGAAAAGTTCTTTACATTTTGACCAATATCGGTCAACCGAATTCGCCGACGGATTTCGGCAGGAGGAAAGAAAAATGGGAAATTGGTTTCGGTTTTTCTTTGGGACCCCGCGGCGTTTTTTGACAACGCTCACGGGGGTTGGGTTGATCGTTGTGATGATCAACCCCGGCATCTTGCAGACGGCGGTGAATCAATTCATCGCCGCTCTGATGCCGCTTCTCGGCCCGGCGCTGGCGATAGTCATCGTCTTCGCCGGTCTGCGGATGATACTCCGCGGCGGGAAGTAAGGACATGGTCTAAACCCAGACCGGAGCGGGGATTCTGCAAAATTTATAATGCAGAGCGAGACCGCAGGGTTAAACACTGGGCGAGTAAAAGCTAAAAACTTTTCTCTCGCCCTATCTTTTGAGGACTTAAAGAAATTTGAGTTCTCAATGGGATAGTAGTTCTTTGAAACCAGTATTGCCCCAATTATGCGGGGCGTCATCACTGATGGAATGAGATATGAGGCGCAGTTCTTTTGTTTTTTGGATTTATCCCGAGACAAAATCTCTCTCCTCGAGAGCGTGCGGTTTAGATCTCTTACTAACCATCTATCTTTTGACGTCTCGCATAATTGGGGCAACAAAACCCGATACCCAGCTTGCCGGGGTTTGACGGCAGAAATAAGGAGGTTAAAGTGTTGGTGAAGAAAACTTTTTTTATTTCTTTCCATCAACGCGAATTTAGCGTTGATGGGTTCATCGGCTGCGGGGAAAATACGGTCGGGACGTGCGAATTCTGCGGAGAAGAAGATACTCCGCGGGGAATCAACGATGTGAATGTTGAAGAAGTAAGGGATGGGGAGACGCAAGTCATCCTTGACCCAAGCTCGGAAATCGTTATGGCGCTTGGGAAAAAACTTCGCGATTTCCTTAAGGTCGGCAGAAATCTGTGTTTCAGATGCTTGCCGAAAGTCTCAAAACAAATGACTCTTTGAGCCAAAGGAGGCAGTATGAGTTATCATTATGGGTGTCCTCTGTGCCATCCGCTCCCCAATATTATTATTGGGGTGGTGGGAATAGTGGTATTTGGGTGGGGGTGGATAGCGGCAAATCCCGCACCAGAGGTGCCAATGTACCTCATCCACACGGCGTTCTCGCTCATGATGTTTATGAGCGGCATCATCCTCTGGTTCGGTATAAGCCAGAGGAAAAGAAGAAGGTATGAGGAGGGATGTTTTCAGCGGGGAAAACGCCCGCGCTGAATTTTTCGCGGAGATGGCAAGGGTTACCAATGTTTTGCAAAGTTCCGCAAACACATTGAGAAACCCGCGCCCATCTCCCGTTTTTTGAGAATCGAAACCTTCGTTTGGATTTTCAATTGAGCGGAATCTTTAAGTTTTTGAAACCGGCGGTTTTAATCTAAGGGTATCCTGCTTATGAACCACGCTTAAAAACCTTTCGATATATCGAAAGGTTTTTAACGGGAACAATAAGGTTTCTCTATAAACACACCGCGGTGTAAAATAATTTTATGGATATCCCCCAAAACTATATTGACGTATTACAGTGGATAGTTGGAATATTCCGGCAACATAATATTCCTTATGTTCTTACGGGTGGAACCGCTGCGCGTATTTATGGTTCGCCACGCAGAGTTATTGACCTTGATTTTGATATTCCGGACCAAGATATACAAAGCGTAGCAGACTCGCTAAAACAATATGTGGTCTCCGGACCCGAGATGCATACCGGTGGTGCGTTTACAAACATACTCCTTGAGTTGGAGTATAATGGTGTCCCCATAGATATCGGCGGAGCGGATAGTTCTAAGACGTTCAACAGAAAAAATAAAACATACGTTACAGACCCTACGGACATTAATCGCTTTAATATGGTAAATATCGGCGGGGAGAACATCCGGGTTGTCCCGAGGGAAGATTTGATTTCATATAAAAGTAAATTATCACGGGAAGTTGACCTAAAAGATGTTAAGGCTATGAAAAAACAGTTTTCACCTCCAACTATCATATAAAAATACCTATAGGTATTTTTATATGATAGTTGGATAAAAATAAAAGTAAGAGAGGATAATTTTTCTCCCCGCAGTTCATGTGGGGTTTCATGGTTAAGAAAATCCAAGGCCTCGCCTTGGATTTTTTGACAGCCTCAAATCCTACTTCACGCCGTTTGCGGTGAGGTTAATGGCAAACAAATAACGGCGAAAAAAATATACGGAGATCCGACCTCTGTATACATAAAAAATATTACAGGGCATAAAAAAGAGTCCGACGATTGTCAAACTCTTTAATGTTGAAATAATTAGTGTTACGCTTGCACAAGTTCATCCTTGTATGGTTCGATGTGTTTTGCGGCGTTTCGTAACAATTTCTCGTTAATATCATCAGCCAGCCTTTAAGTCACGGCAAGGCCGGTCCTTGCCGTAGGCCGTTGATTTGCTAGTCTAGAGCCCAAAAATATATTGGTGAAAGAAAAATGCATCGCGATCAAAGGAAGAACCTCCGAGCGCAACGGCGAAAAAAGCATCATCGCGGAAAAAGTAAAAGAACTTTAATTTTTTTTAGCAAACAAAAAACTAGTTTACGTTTATAATCGCTATCATATAAAAATACCTATAGGCATTTTTATATGATAGTAGGTAGGTGGAATACACAAACCCCACTCCATCGTCTGTGATAGCCCCAGTATTTTACACGAAATCTATACGAAGGTCCGACCTCTGTAGTCCATTTCCCCCGCTCATCTCAAATCCTACTTCACACCTTTTGCGGTGCGGTTAATGGCAGACGAGTAATAATGGTGGTAAAAGCGTCGCTTAAGATTGATTATCTTCCTTGGGTTTGGGTCTGTCATACCACAATTTTTCCGTATCTCCTTTCTTCTCAGATCGGGTAACATATTCAATATCTGAAAATGGTATTTCGAGAAAATGCGGCTTTTGTAATCCTTTTTCAACAAGTTTTTTGTTGCCCTCGCGATTATCTTTTTCTTTATCGTAAATTTTTTCTAACATCTTTGCACGATGTTCAATAGCAGTTCCGCGATACCAGTTGTCTTTAAAATCCCCTGGTTTGTTAACGTAGTAGGAAGTATCATAGGAATCAGGAGACGAAGAAACATGCCACCTTTCGTAATTAGGACCCCCGGGGACTTCGCTAGGTTTTAGTGGAGGAGAGGATGGCCCATCACGAAGTTCGATCGCTATTTTCAATGAATGTGGCCCGATAGCAGTTATTTTTTCTATCTGTAGCACTTCCCCTGTTTTTTTTCGGAGTATACAACCTTTCCCAACTTCAACTTTATTATCTTCAATCATCTCCATTACTCGCCGATACTCCTCATCTTCGTTCTTTTTTTGCATCTCGGTAAGTTGTTCGTCGGTAATTTCAAGTCTGAATGGTTCATGATATTTTTTATTTTTTTCGTCCCACGCATCATCTGCTCCTCCTTTACGAAATTCGTGGTGAGAATCAACACGTGACCTTTCAATCTTTTCAATCTCCTCTGGTGTTGGTTGGTCTGGTATTTTTTCCATGTTTTTAACTTATTAACTTAATAGTACCCCCCCCCCCGACATCTGTGTCAACGCATAATTGGGGATTACATCTCACCAAAACTCTTTGGAAACAAGCAATCTTTTGGTATACTCTCTAATATGAAATCTGAAGAATCACTAGAGAAACTCGCAAATATCCGCCATTCCCTTTCACACCTCCTTGCTATGGTGGTGCGCGAAAAAGACCCGAACGTAAAGCTTGCCATCGGCCCCGTTATCGAGAACGGTTTTTATTATGATTTTGAATTCTCCAAAGACGCAGACTCACGCGGAACGAACGCTGAAGAGCGCGGAATTTCAGAAAAAGATCTCCCTCGTCTTCAAAAGCGAATGAAGGAGCTTGTGCGGAAGGAGTTATCCTTTGTTGGCGAGGAAGTATCTTCTGACGAGGCACGCAGAATATTTAAAAACGAGCCGTATAAATTGGAACTTATTGATGAATTCGCGGGGGAAGGCAAGAAACTTACGATCTATAAATCTGGTGGGTTTGTTGACCTCTGCAAAGGAGGCCACGTAGAAAATACAAAAGAAATCGACACAGATGCGTTCAAGATCACCCATATCGCGGGAGCATATTGGCGCGGAGATGAGAAAAATAAAATGCTGACGCGCATCTATGGCCTTGCATTTGAGAACAAAGATGCGCTGGATACATATCTAAAAAATCAGGAAGAAGCAAAAAAACGCGACCACCGTAAACTCGGCAAAGAGCTGGAAATTTTTACGATCATTGACGATATCGGTCCGGGACTTCCGCTTTTTTATCCGAATGGCGCGATTCTCCGTCGGCTTGTGGAGCGTTATATTGAGGAAGAACAAGAGAAGCGCGGGTATCAACCAATTTGGATTCCCCATATCACAAAAGGAAATCTTTATAAAACTTCCGGCCACATGGATAAATATGACGCAATGTATCCGCCGATGAACATTGACGAGAATGATTACTATTTAAAACCGATGAACTGCCCGCATTTTATGATGCTCTACAAAACTCAACAACACTCATATCGCGATCTTCCGCTCCGCTACACTTCAACCACCACGAATTACCGTTACGAAAAATCGGGAGAACTTTCCGGACTCACGCGCGTGCGCGCGCTTACGCAAGATGATTGCCATGTGTTTTGCGAGCCGTCGCAGATCGAAGATGAGATTAAGCTGATGCTCGAGATGATCGGCAATGTGTATAAAAAATTTGGACTTAATGATTTTTCCGTTCGCATTTCACTTCGCGATCCCAAGAATAAAGAGGGGTACCTCGGAGAAGATGCTGTGTGGGAAAAAGCGGAAACCGCGCTCAAAAATGTCGTCAAGACAACGGGATGGAAATATGAAGAGGAAGAGGGTGAAGCGGCATTTTATGGACCCAAGCTTGATTTCGTATTCAAAGATGTTTTGGGAAGGGACTGGCAACTCTCCACCATTCAGCTTGATTGGAATCTCCCGGAGAGATTTGAACTTGAATATATAGATAACGAAGGAAAACAAGCGCGACCTGTGGTGATCCATCGCGCGATTCTTGGTTCAACGGAGAGATTTCTGGGAATTATGATCGAGCATTACGGCGGAGCATTCCCTGTATGGCTCTCCCCCGTCCAAGCACTCATTCTCCCTATCAGCGAAAAGTTTGGCGCGTATGGAGAAGAAGTGAAACGTGCGCTGGTATCAGCAGGTTTTCGAGTAGAACTCGACAGTAGAAACGAATCGCTCGGTAAAAAGATCCGTGATGGAAAGATGAAAAAGACTCCCTACCTTCTTGTTGTCGGGGAAAAAGAAGCATCCGCTAAAACAATCACCGTTGAAAGCCGAGATGGCGAAAGCGTTGGAACGCTCCAAATTCAAGAATTTGTTGATTTCCTCGGTAAAAAAATTAAAGGCTCTAAATAGTCTCCTTATGAGGCCTCACTAAGTAATTAGATTGTAAGCAACTTTATGCATACACTACGACAAATAGTAATTAGCTAATATGAATAAAGAACCTAAAAAATATCCGTTTGAACCAACCTCAAGAAAAGTTTCTCCTGATCAAAATATCGCGTTCATTGATGGACAAAATTTATATCTCGGTACAACTAAGT
>Ga0209542_10016513_pt1 | contig 12245 bp, 13 predicted proteins | sample RifCSPhighO2_01_FD_184028 | JGI IMG/M metagenome (GOLD analysis project Ga0209542, IMG submission 184028) | Soil microbial communities from Rifle, Colorado - Rifle CSP2_plank highO2_0.1 (SPAdes) (version 2) | ecosystem: Environmental > Terrestrial > Deep subsurface > Rock core/Sediment ...
CAACCGAGCAGTCACCAGCTACGCCACCCGAACAATAATATGATGAAGACAATCATTTCTCTTGTCGGGCTTATCGCAGCGGGCGGCGCGTTCTTTATGTTCACGCAACCACGATACGATGCGGTCAAGTCGGCGAATCTTCAGATAGCGCAATATGATGAAGCGCTCCAGAAGGCTGCCGAACTGCAGGCGCGTAAACAAGAACTGCTCTCTCGGTTTAACGCATTTAATCCCGATGATCGTGGGCGCCTCGAAAAGCTGCTTCCTGATCACGTGGATAACGTACGGCTTATTCTCGACCTCGACAACCTCGCAAGCAAGCACGCCTTAGCAATGCAAAATGTCGTGGTTGCGGGTACGAGCGGAACACCGGCTGCGCAAACCGCGATCGGTGCTATTGGTGCGTCGAAACAGAAATACGATTCACTCACGCTTACGTTCACGACACAGGGGACATACAAGACATTCCAAGAATTCGTCGCGGAACTTGAAATGAGCTTGCGCATCGTAGACCTTGTGTCGCTCAAGATCGCGTATCTAGCGGTAGAGCGAAGTACAGAGCCCACGTATTCATACACGATGACCATTCGCACATACTGGCTTAAATAATAATATGACGTGGATCAAGCAACACATATTCATATTCGTAGGACTCGTCGCGCTGATCGTCGCGGGCGTGTGGTACGGTCTGTCTTCGGATACGAGCGCACCACCGCTTCTCACGACCGAGACCGTCGTATCGGGAACTCTCGCTGAAGCGAACGCTGATCAAGAGATCGTCGCAAGCCTGCTCGCATTGCGCGCGGTCTCGCTTTCGGGAACGATCTTTCTTGATCCTGCCTTTATGAGCCTCAAGGACTTCAGTACGCCGCTCATCAATGAGCCGTGGGGACGCGAGAACCCGTTTGCGCCGCTGGGCGCCTCCGCTGCAACATCTTCAAGATCTTCAATACCCGCCCCGGGCCGCTAACAACAGTATGCCCGAACACACGAAATGGCATGGTACCCGTTGCGGTATGTTAGAACGCGCGGAAAAGAGAATAATAATCCAGCACGTTTCTCACACGTGCTCAATGGCATTGCAGAAACGATGCCATTTCGTGTGACGGGTATGCCTCCGACGACAGAAACCGGTTCATCACCAGTGCCGGTGCGCGAGCTCGGAGATGCAAAAATTCCGTATGAGGTCCTGAAAGCAATTCCCGAAGAGTCTGCACAGCACTATTCGCTTGCTCCGCTTGCGATTGCCGATGGCGTCTTGGAGGTCGGCTTGGTTGACCCCGACGACATCCATGCGATCGATGCACTGAATTTCATTACGCGCACAAGCGGCATGCCGTACAAAGTATTCCGCATTTCACAGAAGGATTTCGACCACGTGCTGGAAATGTACCGCGGGCTGCGCGGGGAAGTGGATCGCGCCGTTACCGATCTACAGACGGAACAACCCGCGGAGGCACCTAAGAACGAAAATGAGGCCACCGCACTCGACCTCGAGAATCCATCTCTCCAAAAAGGAAAGAACCAGGACGCGATAGAAGAGGACGCGCCTGCCATAAAGATAGTTTCGACCATTCTACGATACGCGATCGACGGTCATGCATCCGACGTCCACATCGAGCCGCTGCCGAGCGGTGTGCGCGTCCGGTACCGAGTAGACGGAGACCTGCACACGAGCGTTGTCTTGCCGCTCTCAGCGCACCGAGCGATCGTCGCACGTATCAAGGTGCTCTCGTCCATACGTCTCGACGAGCGTCGCAAACCGCAGGACGGTAGATTTTCTGCGTCGATCGACAACCGGCAGATAGACTTTCGCGTATCCACGTTCCCGTCGTACCACGGAGAAAAGGTCGTGATCCGCATCCTCGATCGCGAACAGGGGTTCATTCCTCTCGACCAGATCGGTTTAACGGAGCGTAATCTCGGTATCGTACGACAGGCGATACAGCGGCCGAACGGGCTCGTACTCATTGCCGGCCCTACCGGGTCCGGGAAATCAACCACCCTATATTCAATGTTGACCGAGCTCGATCGCGAACATAAGAACGTACTCTCTCTTGAGGACCCGATCGAATATTTCGTCGAAGGCATCATACAATCGCAGGTTCATCCCGAGATCGGGTATACGTTCGCCACCGGCTTACGTACGACACTTCGTCAGGACCCAGACATCATCATGGTGGGTGAAATTCGCGACGGAGAAACGGCAAAGCTCGCGATCCAGGCCGCACTCACAGGCCACCTTGTATTCTCCACCATCCACACCAACGACGCGGTCGGCGCGATCCCGCGGCTCATAGACATGGGCGTTGAGCCGTATTTAATACCGCCAGTCTTAATAGCGTCTATTGCCCAGCGCCTCGTGCGCAGGTTCTGTCCGGGCGGGGAAAAAGAAACGGAACTATCTGCGAGTGAGCGCAAGAATATCGAAGCGCAGTTGGAAACGCTTCCCGAAAAATATCGCTTCGAAATACCGAAGGTCGTCTATGAGGCGGTTCGCACACCGGCGTGCGCCACCGGTATGCGCGGCCGCATGGCTGTTTTCGAGGTCATGCAGATGTCGCCCAAGATCGAGCGTCTTATTCTGGAAAATCCGGTAGAATCGCAATTATGGGCCGCGGTGCGTACTGAAGGCATGCTCACAATGCGCGAGGATGCTATGATGAAGGCGTTCTCGAAGCAGGTCCCGTTCTCAGAAGTGAACAGTTTGAGCTCCATGATGCTTGCGGTGGATGAGGACCTGCCCGAAATAACGAAAGTTCCGGAGGTAAAGGAAAATACATAACCATGAGCGATGCGCCTAAAATAAACATTCTGCTCGTTGATGACGACAAATTCTTGCTCGATATGTACAGCATGAAGTTCGTCCAGCGTGGCTACAATGTACAGAGTTCGCTCTCTGCAAGTGATGCGATTGACTGCCTGCGCCAGGGCTATGTACCAGATGCGATTGTGTTCGACATCACAATGCCCGAACATGACGGCTTCTGGTTCTTGCAGACGTTGGAAAGCGAGAAGCTTGCGCACAATGCGAAAAAAATCGCGCTTACGAACCAAAGTTCGGATTCCGAGAAAACAAAAGCGAAAGAACTCGGTGCTGACATCTATATCGTAAAGGCGACTATGATCCCATCAGAGGTTGTGAACACCGTCGCGGGCACGATCGGTACGCCGGTTTCTCCATAAATCGAATTATCACCGCACTGTTTCTTGATACTTCTTCGTAGATACTTGATACTTACCTTGTATGGATTACGCCTCAACATTACGGAAATATATCAACGTGGTCGTACACGAGAATGGCTCGGACCTTCACTTCTCGTGCGGGACGCACCCGACAATCCGCGTCGCCGGCTCGCTCTCTCCCATGCTTAAAGAGGAGGTGCTAAAGCCCGAAGATACAGCAGGATTCATGGAGGTTCTTTTGAAACCCGAGGACCAGAAGCGCTTTCTCGCGCAGCATGAAATAGATTTCGCACACGAGAGCACGGACGGGTACCGCTTTCGCGGAAATGCGTATTTTGAGCGCGGCACGATCTCGATCGCATTGCGGCTTATCCCGAAGCAGATCAAAACACTTGCCGAACTGAACTTGCCGGAGAGCCTCGCGGCGTTCGCACGACGTAGCCAAGGTTTCTTTCTTGTTGTCGGGCCCGTGGGCCAGGGGAAGACGACGACACTGGCAAGCCTCATCGAACTCGTGAACACCGAGCGCATGGAGCACATCGTCACCATCGAAGACCCAATCGAATATATTTTTGAGCCGAAGCAATCGCTCATTGATCAGCGCGAAGTACGGATAGACACCAAAGATTTCCAAACTGCACTCACGTCCGCGTTCCGCCAGGATATAGACGTGCTCTTGGTCGGCGAAATGCGCGATTCTGAAACGATGGCCGCAGCCGTCACGGCCGCCGAAACGGGACATCTCGTGTTCTCTACACTTCACACCAACACCGCGTCACAGACGATCGATCGTATCATTGATACTTTCCCGGCGTCACAGCAAGATCAGATCCGTATTCAACTGGCCGCGTCGCTCGCCGGCATATTCAGCCAGCGCCTCGTTCCGCGCATTAGCGGCGGGCTTATCCCGGCGTGTGAGCTTCTGATAAATACCAAGGCTGTATCAAATCTGATCCGCGAAAAGCGCACCCATGAGATCCCGACAGTCATTGAAACATCGTCACAGGACGGCATGTTGGATATGAACCGGTCGCTTGCGGAGCTCGTCGCGCGCGGAGAGATAAGTCAAGAAACAGCGTATCAGTATTCCGTCAACCCAAACATTTTGGACAAACTCCTCTAATATGGCTGTTTTTACCTACTCAGCGCTCGATCAAGACGGTCACGAACGGCAGGGGACGATTGATGCGGTCAATACAGACGTGGCCATCGCCGCCCTCCAGAGGAGGGGGCTTATCATTTCGTCCATTGATTCCGACGAGCAAAAGTCCACGCTTGGTTCCCGCATAGCGTTTTTTGACCGCGTATCGAACGCCGACATTGTCATGCTGAGTCGGCAGATCACGACGCTCTTTGAGGCGCAGGTTTCGGCGCTCCGGGCATTCCGCTTGCTTGCGGCTGAGGCGCGTACGCCGATATTGGGTCAAAAACTCACCCAGATTGCCAACGATATCCAAGGCGGAAGCTCCATTTCAGCGGCTCTTTCGCATCAGTCCGACGTGTTCTCGCCATTTTTCGTCAACATGGTTCGTGCTGGCGAGGAATCAGGTAAACTCGACGAGACGTTCTCCTTCTTGGCTGATTATCTGGACCGAAATTATGAGATAACGCAAAAAGCGCGCAACGCGCTGATCTACCCGGCGTTCATCTTCGGCACGTTTATCGTTGTTATGTCGCTGATGATGACGCTCGTCATCCCGAACCTCGCGACCATGCTCTCCGACGTCGGTCAGGATGTGCCGCTGTACACAAAGGCCGTGATCGGTATCAGTAATTTCATGCGTCATTACATTCTTTTAATACTTGTCATGCTCGCCTTCGGCGCGTTTTTCCTCGTACGGTATGGCCGCACACGGGCTGGGCGCGAAATGTTCTCTCGGGCGCGCTTGGAAGCGCCGGTGATCGGCAACATATATCGAAAGATTTATCTCTCGCGCATCGCCGACAACCTCGCCACGATGCTTGGAAGCGGCATCCAGATATTGCGCGGCATCGAGATAACAGCAAGCGTCGTTGAAGACGCGACCTATGAAAAGATCCTTACGTCTGCCGCCAAAGACGTCAAGGCGGGCCTCCCTGTGTCCGAAGCGCTTCGCAAATATCCCGAAATACCGGGGATAGTCGTCGCCATGATTAAGATTGGCGAAGAAACAGGCAACATGGGTAAGATACTTGACACGATGGCGCGGTTCTATCGACGCGAGGTCAACAATGCGGTGGACACGATGGTGGACCTTATTGAGCCGGTCATGATCGTGATGCTTGCGGTCGGCGTCGCCACGCTCCTTGCCTCCGTACTCGTGCCTATCTACAACATCGCCTCAAGTTTCTAGTGGTTATCCACAACTCTCCCCTGACTACATAACCCCTGGGGTGTGTGTATTGAAAAAGCTATGAAAGTAGTGCCCTTTACTAGCTAATCATCAATCCGATGACAAACCTATTGAGGGCACCCCACCTAACGGAGACTTGGAAGGTCGCTTGAAGCAAAGCGAGGACGTGTTGCGGTGTGATGTCGAATTAGATACCGGCTACATCGGCGGTGTCGCGAAACAGAGAGAGTGGAAGCGCAACAAGTCCACCGTGTTTGCCGCCGTTCAGCGCGGCGGCCCGCTTCATGGTGCTAGTACGGATTCACTGTGATGTAGAGCAGGTTGTTGATAGTGGCACCATCGTTGCTTACACCTACGGTCTTTGAGCCGGCTGAAATCCCCGAGGGCATGACGAATATCAACGTTTTTCCGTCCGTCGAAACTGAAGTAGGTACAACTGGATAACCATTTATGCCGCCGAGATACGCCTTGGTCGAATCGTTGAACCCATTGCCGGTAAGCGTGACTGTTGTCCCATACGTCACCACGGTCGGTGAAACTTCGGTAATGTCAGGGTTCGTGACCATAAAGTTCGTCGCGTTGCTCCGCTTTCCGTTTACGGTATCCGCGCTATTGATGACAGTCAGGCTGTACGTACCGATCGGCGTGTTGAGCGGCACAGTGAATCGAATAACCTTGCCGTCGGTTGAGGGGACATTCGGAACCGTTCCGTTGAAAAGAATCGTGTTCATCGAAGCGAAGTTGCTTCCGTTAATGGTGATGACAGTGCCGCCCGGACCGCCGCTTGGTAAAATGTAGTTGATGACAGGCGTGTTAAGCGGCGCAGACACTTGAACTGTCATCGAACATGTGGTCTGCCCGCCCTTGCCAGTAAAGGCTGTGTTGAACGTGGTCGTTTTATCGATATTGGAGTAGACGTTACTGCCGTTCACATCGGCTTTACCACCTTCGTCCGATGCTGTATCAGCATTTTGGCTCGTCCAAGAAATCGTCACAGTTTCAAACGGTACTATCGTCGCTTTACTTGCACTCATTGAGCACGTCGGTGCAGGAATTGTCGGGGGAGGCAGAGGTATTGGAGCGACCGGTGCCTGCGGAGTGCTCGGTGCACAGGCACGTGCGATCGCGGCTCGGGTTTTTGTGCCAACTGATCCGTAGCCGGTCGTGCGAGCCGAGCCGGAAGTGACCACGCTCTGTTCGGCTTGGAATCTTTGCACTCCCGCTTCTGTCAGCACGCCGAAATATCCTGTCGCGGTACCCGACATGTGGCCACGCGCGATAAGAAATGTCTGCAGTGCGGTGACGTCTGCGCCGCGGCTGCCGCGCACGAGCGTGCGCGCGAGGTTCGGGCACACGACAGAAACTGGTGCGCCTTGTGCGGCGCTCAATTGTGCAAGCAACGCATTTATTTGTGTCTGCAGGTCAGCGACTGTTTGCGCCGAAGCTGAGATGGGGAGTACGAAAAGAAGCGCTACACCGATTGTTGTCAGCTTGAACATGCGATTCATGGTAGCACACCCGGGTGGTTATCCACACCAAGACAGACCGCCCCAGACGCGGGGTATACAATGAATGCACTTAACAGACCTACATGAAATCGTAATTTATGCTACATCTCAAACCGCGAGCTCGTACGTATTCAAGGATGGGTTTTACCCCTTACCACTTTTCCTTCCTCAAAAGTGATAAGGGGTTTACTCTGATTGAGCTCCTGGTCGTTATTGCCATTATCGGAGTCCTTTCTTCCGTTGTACTTGCAAGTCTTAACAGTGCTCGCCAAAAGGGTCGCGACGCACGCCGTGTTTCGGACATTAAGCAGTTGCAATTGGCGCTCGAGTTGTATCATGACGCGAACGCAAAATATCCGAATCTTCTCAATGCTACAAATATCGTCAATCCTGGATATATCGCCACAATTCCAACCGATCCAACAACGGGCGATCCGTACGAATATGCTGGTCTACGATCATCGGGCGATGTAGCGGTATGCGCAAGCTACCACCTTGCGACAACACTTGAAAGTGCAGACCATATCGCGCTTGATAGCGACGTCGACAAAGACGAAACGGATGTCATATGTACGGGCTCCAATGCTAACTTTGACGGCAGTGACGACGCCAATGACATGAAGTTCGACGTCAAGCCGTAATCTCGCGTCCATTCCATGCAATCGGAACCCGCCGAATGGCGGGTTCCGTCATATATACTTGTCGTAATGCTCTCGGCGCTCATTGCGGGACTTTTCGGTTGTATCATTGGCAGTTTTCTCAATGTCGCAGTCATGCGAAGGCATGTGATGACGCTCGGTGGTCGGAGCCGTTGTATGTCGTGTACACGCACTATCGCCTGGTACGACAATATTCCGGTTCTTTCGTGGGCACTGCTCGGCGGGCGCTGCCGTTGGTGCAAAAGCATTATTTCCGCGCAATACCCCATTGTGGAGGGGGTCACCGCAGTATTGTTTGCCCTGCTTGTCTATGCATGGGAATCAACAACACCAGCGCAATTAATCCTTCTTGGTATCTATTTGACCATCACGGCACTGCTTGTCGCGATCGCCGTGTACGACCTTCGGCATACGATCATCCCGGATGCCTGGGTCTGGACCTTTAACGCGCTCGCACTGCTCTCCGTTGTGCTTTTCCCATACCCCCTAGCCGATGCTCTCTATGCATACCTAGCCGGGCCGATAACTGCGCTCCCACTTTTCACCCTGTGGTTCGTTTCGGGTGGCCGTTGGATGGGATTGGGCGACGCAAAGCTTGCATTGGGTATCGGATGGCTCTTGGGCCCCGTCTACGGCATACTCGCGATATTTTCGGCGTTCATTATCGGTGCGGTTGTCTCTGTGTTCGTGTTGCTCCCCATGCCTTACATACTTGATTGGCTGAAGAGAGTAAGCGCCCCTTACCACTTTTTACACACGATGTTCGGTGTTAAAAATGGTAAGGGGTATACAATGAAAAGCGAAGTGCCGTTCGGGCCGTTTTTGATTGCGGCGATGTTTTCCGTGTGGTTCGCATTGCTCTACCACATACCCATACCGATTCTATGGATATATTAAGCAGAAAGAAAGCGCAGGATAGCGGTAGGCGCGGGTTCACCCCTTATCACTTTTCAGCTAAAAGTGATAAGGGGTTCACGCTCATAGAGATGCTGGTCGTTGTCGCGATCATGATGATCGTTAGCACTGTTGTGCTTGCCAACAACGGACGCTTCGGGGGCCAAGCTATTTTGCAAAATATCGCATATGAGATTGCGCTGACCATTCGGCAGGCACAGGTGTACAGCATCGCCGTTCGTATGCGGTCCAGCTCAACCGGAGAAGGGGAGTATCCGGCGGCGTATGGTATGCATTTCACTGAGTCAGACCCTCGTACGTTTTATCTCTTTGCGGAAGATGATCTGAACGGAGTATATCTTCAGTCAGAGGATACACTTATCCAGGATTATAGTATTCGTCCGGGCTACCGCATCGTCCGATTGTGCGATGAAACACTCTGCGCCGGTGCATCCGTCGAAAATCTCGACGTTTCGTTCCGACGGCCGCATCCCGATGCGTGGATTTTCACAGGCAGAGGACAACAAACTCGAGGATGTATAGAACTTCGGTCGCCACGGGGAGACACCAAAGCGGTGGTGATTACGATAAATGGTCAAATAGAGGTCAAGAACAAATGCTATGAAGAAATGTAATCAAGTAGAGTGCGGATTCACCCCTTATCACTTTTCAGCTAAAAGTGATAAGGGGTTTACTCTCATTGAGATGATCGTCGCGGTCGGACTATTTGCCGTCGTAATGTTGATTGCCGTCGGGACGCTACTCTCGCTTTCAGTCGCCAATAGAAAAGCGCAGGCACTACAATCGGTTGTAAATAACCTCAATATATCGCTTGACGGCATGGTGCGCTCTATCCGCGAGGGCACGTACTACCGCTGTGGCGGCGGGCTCAACTGTACCGAAGGAGCAGAGGCGCTCACCTTCAAGTCGCTTGAGGGAATCGATGTCACTTACGCGTACGATGGCAGTGTGCTCACGAGAACCGAAAACGGTGAAACGATACAGCTCACTGCGGATGAGGTAGACATTGAATCTGTCAGATTTTACGTTTCCGGTGCCGTTCAGCGCGATCGAGAGCAGCCCAAGGTTATGGTCGTCATCAAGGGAACTGCACACGGGGGACAGCGGAATGCGCAGACGACTTTCAATATACAAGCGACGGCAGTCCAACGAGTACTGGATATATAGTATGCAATTTCCAATTTCCAATTTTCAACTTCCACATATGCGAGCTACGGGATTCACCCCTTATCACTTTTCAGCTAAAAGTGATAAGGGGTTCACGCTCATCGAAACCCTTGTTGCAATATCACTCCTCACAATCGCCATCGTCGCACCGATGACCCTTGTCACTAAGAGCCTTTCCGCCGCGTACTATGCGCGCGATCAAGTCACGGCTTTTCATCTGGCACAAGAGGGAATCGAGGCGGTCCGAGCTATTCGCGATGGGAACATCCTGAACAACGTTATCAACGGTACAAGCGATGATATCCTCGCCTTTATCCCGGAGGATAATCTATTCATCGTGGACGCGCGTTTTCGAGATGCTGTCGACGTCATAGAAGCATGCGTAGCGACCGGCTGTGATCCGCTTGAGATCATTGAACTTGTTCCGGAAGGCACACTATATGGATACGGTTTGGGGACGCCCACCCGCTTTACGCGTACACTCGATGCGACACAGATCAGCAACGACGAGATACGCATTGATGTCGAGGTGAAGTGGCGGACTGGAGCTTTTCAAGAACGCACGTTCACCATTTCGGAAAACATGTACCGTTGGGTGGAAGATTGTGTCGCAGCCGACGATGTAGAGGGGTGTGAAATATGAAGAATACATCATTGAAAAGTAAAAGGGGATTCACGCTTTTGCTTGCGGCACTCGTCGCTACGATAGTGCTTGCGCTTGCATCGTCTATTTTCACTATCGCGCAAAAACAGCTCATACTCTCGTCTATTGGTCGCGATTCGCAATTTGCATTTTATGCAGCTGATACGGGGGCGGAGTGTGCGCTGTACTACGACATGCGTTTCCAACGATTCCCGACCTCGACTCCCACCGCTACGCCGCAGGTGATTTGTGATGGTAATCCTGCGACCGTTCAGCCGGTCGCCACAGAGGGAACTGACGTCGTGACAATATTTGAAACGGATCTCTTTGTCGGTAGCCCGCATTCACCTGGGGGCTATTGCGTCGAGGTAGAGGTGCGGAAGCGCACCGAGAATCCGACGACGATTATCCGCGCAGACGGCTACAATGTGGATTGCGCCCAAAAAGATGAGTCGCCGCGTGCACTCCAGCGCTCAGTTGAGCTCACATACTAGAACTTCGCACACCTGGGATATTCTCGCGGCTCTTGTATTATTGCCCCATGGCAGGGATTCCAAAAGATGCACAAGAACGCTACGGCAAGCTGAAAGATACGATAAATCACCATCGCCGTCTTTACCATGTCTACGACAAGGCGGAGATATCTGATGCGGCGCGTGATTCTCTTCTACGCGAACTGCAAGACATCGAGAAAAAATATCCGGGAATAATCGCGGCCGATAGCCCGACGCAGCGGGTGATGGGAACGCCACTACCGCAATTTACGAAAGTGCGACACAAGGTGCCGCAATGGTCATTCAACGACGCATTCACCGAAGGTGATATGCGAGACTTCGACGCACGTGTAAAACGTTTCTTACATTCTGAATTCGGCCCGTCTCGACTCGGTCGATCCGAGGCGGACGACGTAAGCCCCACTTATACATGCGAACTCAAAATAGACGGCCTCAAGGTTGTCTTTGAGTACCAAAAGGGGATTTTACACACAGCCGCAACGCGTGGCGACGGCATGGTGGGTGAAGACGTAACGCAAAATATTAAAACGATAGAATCTGTGCCACTTTCGCTCACGCGCTCTATAGATGTCATCGTCGAGGGTGAGGTGTGGATGAGCGCCAAGAACCTTGAGAAACTAAACAAAGAACGTGAGAAAAGGGGCGAGCCGCTGTATGCAAATCCGCGCAACGTCGCCGCTGGGTCTATCCGGCAGCTCGATCCGAGCATAGCGGCTTCACGCAAACTCGATGTGTATGTGTACGACGTCGCGCAAACGTCCGAGCGGCTTCCGGGCACACAGGAAGAAGAGCTCGGCTATTTGCGGGAATTGGGATTCAAAGTAAACCCTCACCATGAACTTTGCAGGAACATTGAAGACGTAATCCATTATTGGGAAAAATGGAAGCCTGCCCGAACTGCGGAGCAAGGCGGGAATAAAGGTCGCTCGCAGGACTATTGGGTGGACGGTGTCGTGGTAAAAGTGAACGACCGGAAATACCAAGAGGCACTTGGATTCACGGGAAAAGCGCCACGCTTCGCGATTGCTTTCAAATTCCCAGCCGAGCAAGCGACGACCATCGTCGAGGATATCGTACTGCAGGTCGGTCGCACTGGAGTGCTCACGCCAGTCGCGCATTTGAAACCTGTGTCGGTCGCCGGTACCACGGTATCTCGCGCCACCTTGCACAATGAAGACGAGATTCAGCGCCTCGACGTGCGTATCGGGGACACTGTGATATTGCAAAAAGCGGGTGATGTAATCCCTGATATTGTGCAGGTGGTCAAAGAATTGCGGCCAAGACATGCGAATGCATACAAGTGGCCGACGCGCGTCGCC
>Ga0209542_10016514_pt1 | contig 12245 bp, 9 predicted proteins | sample RifCSPhighO2_01_FD_184028 | JGI IMG/M metagenome (GOLD analysis project Ga0209542, IMG submission 184028) | Soil microbial communities from Rifle, Colorado - Rifle CSP2_plank highO2_0.1 (SPAdes) (version 2) | ecosystem: Environmental > Terrestrial > Deep subsurface > Rock core/Sediment ...
CCAGAAATTGTTTGAAGAAGTCGGGGGGCGGGGGAAGAATCATTTATTAAAAATATCCGTGGTCGGGATTTACGACTATTCCACGGACAGGTACCAAATTTTTAGGGAACACGAAATCCCAAAACTTTCATCAATCCTGCAAACCGCGGACCAGATAATTGGCTACAACATAAAAGATTTTGACTTTGAGGTTTTAAGGCCGTATTTGAATTTTAATGTCGATGATTTGCCTTATTGCGATTTGTTGGTGGAAATAAATAAAGTCCTTGGCCACCGCATAAAATTGGATGATGTCGCGCACGCAACGCTGGGTAGCGGAAAAACCGGCGCAGGCAAGGAAGCTGTGATTTATTTTAGGCAAGGGCGCTGGGATTTATTGGAAAAGTATTGTTTAGATGACGTCAAAATTACCAAGCAAATTTACGATTATGTCATAAAGAACAAAAAGCTTTTGTACCGCGATTTTTTTAAGGCAAAAGAAATAACCCTAAAAATAGAAGAAGCTGTGCCGAGGGTTGGAGTACAGCATCAGGCAGCTTTATTTTAGAAGTAAGAAGTAAGTATTAAGAAGTAAGGTTTGGAATCCTTAATTCTTACTTCATGCTTCATACTTCATTTAAGAAAATCTTACCAAGCTTGTTGGTTTGTACAGTTATAATATGCTTGTACTATGTTTTTAGTGGTCAAATAATTTTGCCCCAAATCTTTTCTGTCGGTTCCATAACTATCCATTACTATGGCATCATAATGGCGCTTGCGGTGGCAGGCGGTTTTTATTTGGCAGAAAAGCGTTCAGAAAAATATGGCATAAAAGGAGCGGCCGCTCAAAACGTGCTATTTTGTATTATTGTCGGTGGGTTTGTGGGCGCGAGGCTTTATCACGTTTTTTCATCGTTTGGATATTATCAGCACAACGTAATCGATATCTTCAAGGTCTGGAATGGCGGACTGTCCATTTACGGCGCAATTATTGGAGGTTTGATCGCCTTATTTTTGTACAGGCGGTTAGACAAAGATGCCCTTTGGCAGCCAAAGGGCATCTTTGTCTTCTTTGTCTTGCTTGATTGGTTGACGCCTAGCCTCATAGTCGGCCAAATCATCGGCCGGTTCGGTAACCTTTTTAACTATGAAGCTTTCGGCTACCCGACTAACCTGCCCTGGAAGATGTTTGTGCCGTTGGAATTCAGAAAATCAGATTTCGCCTCCCATGATTTCTTTCATCCCTGGTTTCTATACGAACAGATAGGGCTGTTGATAGTATTTTTGATTGTCAGAAAATCAGAAAAATCGGAAAAGAACCACTTGTTCTTATGGTATCTTTTATTGTATAATATATTGCGTTTTGGCTTGGAATTTTTAAGGGTCGACAGTACGTTTATAGGAAGTTTTAGGCTAAACTCGTTAACCAGTTTTATATTAATTATCATCAGCGGGGCCTTAATTACCAGGAAAAGAAAATTAGAATCCGTGTAACCGTGATAAATTACCATAAAATTTTTTCCATTTGCCTTGGGCTGTTGTTTTTAGTCGTATTGCAGGTATTCAGCACGCCCCAGCCGATTTTTAGGTTTTTGTTGCCGGCATTTTTGGGCGTTTTGGTAGCCACGTTTTTTTATAACCGTTGGTATTTAAGGCAGTTGGATAAATACAATTTTTGGATTATTATCCGCCCGCTGCTTTTGGAGGCATCCGGATTTTTTATTTACCTGCTTTTGTTTGATTCTTTTTTCCGCGGCGTGTTCCTTATAACCAGTGTTTTCCTTATAGCCGGGTTTGAAATAATGCTGGCTAATTTTTCTGAAAATTTGATGCTGAACGAAACCTTGGTCGCGGCTTTCGGCTTTTGTTTCGCTTTTTTTGGGTTTTTGTGGTGGGCGCCGTCGTTGTCCTATTTGTATTTTGTCGGATTGTTTTTAAGCCTGTTGTTTTTGGCGCGGTGCTTTTACGATTTTTTGCCCCTGGACGCCGGGGCGAAATGGATAAACTCGTTGGTAGTGGGCTTTTTAAGCGTCCAGATATTTTGGGCGGCCAGCTTTTTACCCTTCCATTATTCGGCGCTCGCGGTGCTGCTTTTGGATTTTTTTTATTTGTCTTTGGTGCTGAATTACCACAACCTTTTCCATACGCTTACGCCCCAGAAAGCGAAGTTTTATTTTTCCCTTGCCATCATTAGCCTTGTTGTGGTTTTTAGCGCTACTCCTTGGACTATAATTGATTGACAATATGCAAAATAGCTCTAAAAAAAGCATAATATTTTGGGCGGTAATTATTTCTATTCTAGCTAATGTGTTTTTTAGCCGTTGGATTACGGCAAAAATTTCCACTTTGCCGATTTTGAACCGCCTGCGTCTTTTGGACCCGCAGGCGCCGATTGTCATTCGGGAGACCAATGAAATAAGGATAAGTTCGGACGGCGAAATAGCCGATAATTTGGAAAAATTGACAAGCCACCTCAGCCAGGTTGGCGTTATTGATAAAAATGTTTTCCGGGTTTTGGGCACTGCCGCGAATTTTACGTCCGACGGCGTGTTCGTTACCAGCCGGTTGCTTTTGCCGGCAAATATGAATTTGCTTCAAATCCGTACTGCCGACGGCAGGGCCGTGCCAGTATCGGATATTTATTTTGATGAAGCCACGGGCTTAGCTTTCTTAAAGACTTCAATGAACAACCTGCCCGTTGCCCCGCTCGCGGCCACTGCCAGCCTTAAGTTGGGAGACAGGCTTTTGCTTTATTCCGATTCTGCCGAAGGCGCAAGTTATTTTGAAACCCAAGTAAATTTTTTACCCACAGACAAACAAAAAGTTTTCGGCTTCCAGGATTCCGGCGTCGATCCCGAACCAGGTATGGTGCTGGCGAATTACAAAGGAGAACTTTTGGGTATTTGGCATTCGGATTTAGTGACGCCGGAAAAAATCAAGTTAGCTTTTGATAACTATTTGGAATCTTTAAAGAAATGAAAATCCTTATAACAGGCGGAGCCGGCTTTATTGGCTCCAACTTTGTCCATTATTGGGTTAAAAACTATCCAAGCGATGAAATAGTCGTTTTGGATAAATTAACTTATGCCGGTAACAAGGAAAATTTGGATTCGGTAAAAGATAAGATAAAATTTATCAAAGGCGATATTTGCGACGCCAAGGCTGTGGACGGGGCGATGGATGGGGTTGATACGGTCGTGCATATTGCCGCAGAAACCCATGTGGACCGTTCCATTTCCGGGCCTGATGCTTTTATCCAAACCAACATTGTCGGCACCCATGAACTGCTCAAGGCCGCGTATAAGCACAAAGTTAAAAGGTTCCATCACGTTTCTACTGATGAAGTTTTTGGCAGTTTCCCTTTAACATCAAAAGAGAAATGGCATGAGGGTTCGCCGTATAACCCCCGTAGCCCGTATTCGGCCAGCAAAGCCGCGAGCGACCATTTAGTCCGCGCCTATTACCACACTTATGGCCTGCCCATAACCATTACCAACTGCGCGAATAACATTGGCCCCTACATGTTTCCGGAAAAATTAATTCCCTTGGCCATCACCAAATTATTGCAGGGCAAAAAAGTGCCGATTTACACGCCGGGCAACCAAATCCGTGAATGGCTCAATGTGGAAGACCATTGCAGCGCCATTGATTTGGTTTTGCAAAAAGGCAAAGTAGGCGAAACTTATTTTGTGGGGCCGGATAATCCGGAATTGAGCAACCTGGAGGTTATAAAAAAACTTTTACAGATTATGGGGAAGGGTGAAGATTGCTTGGAATTCGTGGCTGACCGCCCGGGTCACGACCAGCGCTATGCTATGGATCACAGTAAAATTACTAGCGAACTTGGCTGGGAGCCAAAATATGGTTTAGATGAAACCTTAAAAGCCATGGTAGAATGGTATAAAGGGAAAATTTGATGAAAGGGATAATTCTTTCCGGCGGGGCGGGCACGCGCTTGTCGCCGCTTACCAAAGTTATTTCAAAACAGCTGCTGCCGGTTTACAATAAACCGATGATTTATTACCCGCTGGAGACTTTGCTTAAAGCGGGGATTAAAGATATCCTAATTATAGTGGCGCCTGAACATTCGGAACAATACCAGGAGCTTTTGGGGAGCGGTGAAGAGTTTGGCGGCAAATTTACTTACAAGGTGCAGGATAGGCCGGATGGTTTGGCGCAGGCGTTTATTATCGGCGAGGAATTCATAAAAGGCGACAGCGTCTGCATGGTTTTGGGCGACAATATCTTCGAGGATGATTTTTCTTCCATCATCAAAAATTTTAAAAGCGGGGGACATGTGTTTGCAAAAAAGGTGGCGGATCCGGAAAGGTTCGGCGTGGTCAAGTTTGACGAAAATATGAATGTTGTGCAAATTGAAGAGAAGCCCAAAACCCATTTGTCAGACTACGCCATAACAGGCCTTTATATTTACGATAGCCGCGCGGCCGAGGCGGCCAAAGAAGCCAAACCTTCGGCTCGGGGGGAATTGGAAATCACCGAAATCCACAACTGGTACCTAAAGCGCGGAGAGTTGAAAGTTGATATAGTAAAAGGGGAGTGGCTGGACGCGGGGACTTTTGAGTCGCTGTTTCGGGCAGGGGAGCTTGCGAGGAAAAAGTTTCTACTAAATACGAAATAGTACTAAAAATACTAAAATTAAAAACAATCGATTTCGTACCTTTAGTATTTTTTAGTATTTAGTAGAGATTTTTAATGCTTAACTTATGATATTGCGCACGCAAAAATTTGTCTCTGCATTTCTAATAGCGCTTGTGGCCTTTGGCGGGTTTGAGGCGCTGGTTTACATTGTCAATTTAAACGAGCCCATAGTTTTTTTAAAAACCGCCTTTGTAATTTATGTTTATTTGGCGCTAAAAATCAGCCTTCTTTACGATTTGCATTTTAAAAATCCGGGAGCATTAAAAAGGGCAACCGCAAAGCACGAAAGCGTGTCCCACTGGTTTTTAAAGTCAATGGCAATATTACTTTCCGCGTTCAGCGACAGGATTTCGCATCTTTTAAAGAAGCACCATTGGCTGCAATTCCAGAATTACCTGATTTTACCAGGAATGCTCTTTTGGTCGACAATCATCCTGTTGTATGTTGATTTTGGCAATAGCCGCCTCCAGCAGGTTATAGTTTTGCTGTCCGGAGCCGCCATGGTTGTCAATTATTGGTATTTGAAAGAGGCGTTTTTAAGGAAGACCGAAAAAGTTGACCGCGATATTTTTGCCGGGCTCGCGGCCGTGAAGATTTATGTTTCGGCAATAACTTTTGCCGCGGCTTTGGCCATAATGAGGAGATTTTGCCTGGATTCGTCATTTTTTGTGGCGGCTATTTTTTCCATAACTTTCCTGCTTGTTTACCAGGCACTGTTCCAGCATAAGCTCCTTAATATTAAAAATACATTTTCAGCGCTTTTGATTGGCGCAACAGAAGCCATTGCCGCGTATTTTGTGTACCGCTATTGGGCGCTAAATGTCTATACCGCCGGCGTGGCAATGGCCGCTTTATATAATTTGATGTGGGGCACTTTCCATTACCATTTGGATAAGGCCCTGACAAAAAGAGTGTTTTTTGAAACACTCTTGATCTGCGCTCTGATTGCAATGATGGTCTTTTCGGTCACTAACTTTAAGGCGCGTCTGTTAGATGGCTGTATTTTTTAAAGTAGATACCAGATAAGAGATATTAGATACTAGAGAAAAATTTTTTATATACTAGTATCTCGCACCTAACACCTAGCATCTGTTTATAGCCAGTACATAAAGCCAATCACGACCAAAGTCAAAATCAACAGAACCAAATTGTTGATTTTTTTGTCGTAAGCGTGGAATTTTTCCTCAAACATCTTCTTGATGTCGCTGGCTATCATCAAAAATAAAATTATGCCAAAGCCGAGCATTATGTAGCGGTTAACTTCATAAGCGGACAGCCCCTGCTTGGGCAAGACAGGCGGGCTAACAGCTTCGGGGGAGGCAGTTTCCGGGGTGCTTGAGCCGGGGACGGGGTTTTGTTCGGGCAAGGCGAAGTCCTGGGCAAGCTCTTTAGTTTCTTCAGGCTTAACGCCGGAGCGTAAAGGTTCAGAGGGCGGGCGGGCAGCGGCCTGCTCGGTTGTGGTAGCCGGACCTGGAATTGTCGTTTGGGTTTCCGGCGCGGGCGTAGGCGGAATGGCTTGAGGTTTTGGTTCTTCCGCTATGGGCGCCGGCGTTGGTGCCGGGGGATTTTCCGCGGCCGCGACCTGCGGGGGCGGGGTTGGGGTTTGCGCCGGAGGCTTTGGTTTGGGCGCAGGAGGGGCGGCGGGTTTTTTTGCCGGCACCAGAACGCCAAAAGTGTTAGCTATGCTGGAATAGTATTGCCCCTGGCTCGGGGTGCCGAAAGCCAGGCCCATTCCTTGGTCTTTAAACCCTTCGTTTAAAACATTCGCCCTGTGAGTTGGGCTATTCATCCATGCTGACACCAAACTTTCGGTATTATAAAATTCAATGGCCAAATTTTCGCCGAGCTGCAAATACGGGGTGTAGCCTTTTTCTACAATCTTGCCCCAAATGTAGTTGCCTTCCGGATCGGTGTGGCTGAAGTAGCGCCTGGCCATCATGTCATCCGATTTATACTGGGCCGCCTGCGAAAGCCTGGAATCAGTATTTAAAGCCCCTAAGTTCCTTGAAGTCCTTTCCGCGCTCACAGCCTGAAGGATGTTTTCCAGGGTTAAATCACTGGCTTCAGTTTGTGATTTGGGTAAAGAAAGCAGGGAAACAACCTGCCACAACGCCAAAGCCACAAAAAGCCAGAATATGGTTTTGAATTCGAAAGGCAGATGCTTTTTTCTTTTGGAATCCATATAATGTATTGTAGCAAAAATAACCTTTATAAAAAATAGGGATCATTAACAAGTTTTTAATAAAAACTGCTTATATTTAAGGTAAAAATTATATTTTTTGGCTTACATTTATATATTACGCAATAATCTTGACAAAAGTCAGAATTTATGATAGGATATTAAGTTAAAAATATGACTGATAATTCTGAAAAAATCTATCCGGTATCGACTGATGCTGTGGCTGAAATGCTTGGCCTTAAGCCGTCTTTGGATGTGCCCGCGGAGCCTGAAAGCCATGCCGAAAGCCCGGTCGAGGTTTTGCCCGTGGAAGCAAAAATCGCCGACCCACACGCTGGCGCTGAAAGCCCCGTAGCGCATAATTTGCCCGCGGGTTTGCAGGAAAACAAAGCCAAAAGCCTGATAAAGTCAGTTTTGCCGTATTTGCTGGTTTTTATAGTCGGCCTCGTAATGTATTATTTTTTCTTCTCCAATACTTCGCTTAACTTAAGCGCGCTCGTTAAGCCAAAAATCCAGGAGCAGGTTGCGCCTTTGACTGTGAAAGACACGGCTTTAATGTCTTTGCAAAAAGACTCCGTTACTTTGGACAATTACCACAAGTGGATTGCCCAGTTTTATTTTGAAGTTTCCGACAGCGCGGTAATTGACCCGAACGCGGACAACTCCGGTAATGGGCTTACCAACTTTCAAAAGTTCCTTTTGGGGCTTAACCCCAAAGCTTATGATACCCTGGGGCTCGGGTCATCTGACAGCGAAGCCGTATCTTCCGGCATCAACCCTTTAACCGGCGGGCCTTTGACGGCTAAGCAAAAGGATATTGTTGACAAGTATTTTGATTTAGAAATAATTAATAACCGTTTGGCCGTTGAACACCTGCGCCGCGGCGGCTTAGTCGCGGGCGAAAGCACACAAAACCAGCCCTCTAGCCCCTTTAATACTCCTGTCACCAGCGCGCAAATTGAAACGCCAAGGAATGGCGTAAAGGCTGTGCAAAGGCAAAATAACCGCCCGACCGGTAATCCCGTGGCCGGCGGTTTTGACAATCCTGTGAACCCGGAAATCAATACCAGTGATTTGAATTTGGATACGCCGGGGCGTTTGGAAGTGCCTGCCCTAAACATCAATGTACCGATTATTTTTACCAAAGATTCCAAAAATTTTGAAAAAGATTTGCAACTTGGGGTGGTGCATTATCCGGGTACCGCGATTCCGGGACAGATTGGCACTACTTATATTTCAGGCCACTCCAGCAACTACGCCTGGGCGCGCGGCAATTATAACCAGGTGTTTTCCAGGTTAGGGGATTTGCCTGACAATTCTTCCTTTAAAATTACAGTGGTGCAAAAAAATGGCAAGGACGCGCGCTTCCACTATGTAGTTACTCATCGTAAAGAATTTTCTCCGACAGACCAGGAACAGTTCCGGAACGCCGGCGAATCCGTGGTTGCCCTTTCCACCTGCTGGCCGGTTGGTTCTACCAAGAGCAGACTGGTTGTGTTTGGTAAGCTTACACAAATAGAAAAATAACATTACATTTTTTCACGGCCGTGAATAAATGTAATGTGTAACTTAAGTTAAAACAAAACAAAAGCACATTGTCCGGTATCGGCGCCCATTATCTATTTTAGATAATGGGCGCTCATTGCCTGGCAAAGCCGGCATCATTTGGGGTTCAAATCCCCAGATGGCGGCCGCCAGGTCGCAGAGATTGAATTCCATGGAGGTTTAGATGAAGTCGAATCGTTTTAGTGGAGCGGAAATAACCGCGATTATTTGTGTCGTTCTGTTAATGTCGGGCATTGTGCCCGCACAAGCGCAGACGGATTACCAAGTCAAAACCGATGCGGGGGTTTCGACCTACCGCATCCTCACCGCCAAGTCGGAGATCGAGGCCAAGCTCAACGCTGAGCGTGGCTTGGTTTCTCCGGGAATGCCGGACCTCTCCCAGGTCCCGTGGCGCCAGATCACCCGTTGGCGGCTTGACCCGGTGGTTCCGGAACCCTTGAAGTCCGTCGAGGATATCAAGCGCAGCGCAGAAACCATCGGCCTTGCCATTGAAAAAAGCCTCCTCATCGATGAGGCAGGCAAGAAGGAACTGAAGGCCAAGGTCGCAGCGGGGGACTGCAAGCTGGGGCCGATCCGATCTCGTTTTTTTGAGGCAATGGTCAACAAGAGTTCCATTGTCTGGAAAGGCGAAATTACCGAGGATCTGGCGGGCAAGACCCAAGCCTGCGAGTTCTTTATTCCCTCGGTCAACACGGTGGTCGCTCTAGTGATGGACTGCGGGAACTTTACCTTCTTCTTCAATGTCGTGCAGTTTACGGCAAAGGTAGAAGAAGTGCAGCCAAAGCCTAAGCCCGTCGTCGCGCCGCCTCCACCTAAGGAAGCCCCGAAGGTTCCTGTGGCCCTTCGTCCCGCCACGTGTGACTCTCGTATCGCACCCAAGGTGGTGCGGAACGCCGACGAGACCATCCGAGTCCGGTTCAGTGTTTCGAATCCGGACAACATCGCCTTCCGCGAGACCGTGAGCGCCTTTCCCGAGCACTTCAAGGTGAGCGGGCGGGAGTTCTCGGTACGGCGCGGAGACCACCCCCAGTATTCGGGGCCGGTCACATTCTCTTTCGCCGGCTTTGACCGCGCGACTGGCAAGCAGTTGTTCGCTTGCAGCGAGAGCGCGATGTTGCAATCCATCCCGGAGCCCGAGGGGGGAATGTCCACCGGCGCAAAGGTAGGGATTGTTGCCGCAGTCGTCGGTGGCCTCCTCTGTGCGTGGAAGTGCAGGGGGAGCGAAGACGACGATCTGTACAAGAACGGCAACAATACGACCCGGCCCACCCCGTAGTTCCTCACCCGCCCGGGGCCATGGGCGGGACTCTGGCCCCGAGGCTTGAGTACGATTCGACCAATTTAGTGGGGGAGGAAGAGTGAAGCGGCATCAAACCCGCCTAACTCTTTCTCCCTTCCACTCTCTTTGCCAATTTAAATAAAAATAGTAAAATCAAGGAAATCCGTAAAACTCATAAATCGTCCAAGTCTTAAACAAGGCTTATAGGATTTGTAAGTTTTAGGCTTAAATAAGGTAAAAAATCATACAATTAAAGGGTTGACAAAAGGTGTAATTTTATTTATAATATGAGGTCATAAATTAATTTGTAATTAATCAAAAGGTTATACTTTCTAAGTGGGGTATAAACCGGAGATTCAAAACAATGAGTTATATCAAATCACATTTGTCCTTCAAGGTCGGCATGCTCACGTTTGTGGGTATATTTGTTGTCGTTGGGTCTGTCTTGGCTTTAGCGCCCAGGAAGATTGCCAATGTTAAAGCTGAAGATTGCGCTGTTTATGATTACGCAGTTTTTAACCCGTTCCCGGTAACTTGGGCTGACTCAGGTGACCATCGTTGCGAAGATTTTGCAGTAGTATCTGCAGGTGTTCACGGCAGTGGCGCTTGGTCTAGCAGCGTAAGTCCGAGAGTCGGTGATACTGTTACCTTGCAAATATGGGTGCACAACGGTGCGGCCCAAAATTCTGGCAAGGACATGCACGGCGTTAGAGCGACTACCCGTATAGATTACAACAGCGGTAGCGTCAGTACTACCTTGAGCGCTAACGGCATACCTTCTATAACCGGCGACGTCAGCATTAATTTGCCTGCCGGCGCGCATTTGGAATTGGTTTCAGGCGATTTGAATATTGATATCGGCGAATTAGAACCCTGCTTTGATGCTGCTCAAATTCACACCCTTTCTGTAAGGGTAGTCGGCCCAGTAGAAACTGTAAATCCTACAGGTGAAATCCATACCAGCCTGGGAAGCCAAGTTTACGGCCAGTGCTTATATGACGGTTCTATCAGCTGGTCTACCAGCGGAGTTTCCAGCGCGGAAGTTACAGTAAGGGATCCGGAAACAGGCAGCGAAAGCCTGTACTCTGGTGATTTAAGCAGCACAGGTTCTTCCGCTCCCTGGCTTACGCCCGGCCAAAATTACCGCTTTACTTTATGGAATACTTCTTCGGGCTCCCGCCAGCACTTGTCTGAAACCTGGCTGGTTGTGCCTAATGATTTGACCTGCGGTGGCACCCCTCCTCCCCCGAACCAAACCCACAGCCTGGAAGCCAATTACACCAACCAGTTATCCGGCCAGTGCTTGTACACCGGTTATGTAAGGTGGGAAACTTCAGGCTATAACTCTGTTTTAGTGACTGTTGATGATTTGGATGACGGTCAGGGCGCCCAGGATCATTCCACTGCACTTTCCGGCGACGCTCCTACCCCGTGGCTCACTCCGAACCATAGGTATGTATACAAACTTTACGATACTTCTTCTGGCTCCCAAACTTTCCTTGAAGATGAGTCTTTTACCGTACCCAACGCTTCCTGCGGCCCAACTCAAACCTCCAGCCTGGAAGCAAGCTACACGGATCAATTATCAGGCCAGTGCTTATACACCGGCTACGTAAGGTGGAATACTTCCGGCTACTCTTCGGTTTTGGTTACCGTTGATGATTTAGATGACAGCGATGCTGCCCAACAGCACTCTACTGCGTTATCCGGCGACGCTCCTACCCCGTGGCTCACTCCGAACCATAGGTATGTTTACAAACTCTATGATACCTCTTCCGGATCTCAAACATTCTTGAAAGAGAAGTCTTTTACCGTACCCAACGCTTCCTGCGGCCCGACAGAAACCCCTGCCCCGGCTTGTGCTCCTTTTATACAGACTGTGCGTGTTAACAATCCCGCCGGCTTAACCGCCTCAAGCGGTACCGGCAGTTTTACCTGGTCTGCCCCGGGCGGACAGTTGTCCTCTACTTCAGGCTCCAGCGTGAACGTTACTTATTCTTCGATTGGCGATAAGCTGGTTACTGTTTCAAGCGGCGGCAAGTCCGCGACTTGCGGAGTAAGGGTGGAAGCCAATCCAACCCCGGTCTGCCCTTCGGGCAATGGCTTGTTAAGCTTTAGCCCTAACCCGGTTCAGGTTAACCAGAGTTCTGTAGTTTTACTTCCTACTGGCTGGTCCGGCGGCAGCGCTTTTACATCTAACAATTCAGGCATTGCCAGCGTCTCGGGTATAACGGTTGTCGGCCGCGCCCAAGGCACGGCAACTATCTCCGCTTCAGGCTTTAGCGCCCCGAACGGCGCCACCGGCTGTTCTTTGAACGGATCGATTTCTGTCGCGTCCCTGCCTCCTCCTCCGCCTCCTCCCCCGGCTTGTCCTTCCGGCGTGACCTTTGCTGTAAATCCTACACCTATCCAAATTGGCGGCACCGGCAGCATTGCTTTGCCCGCAGGCTGGAGCGGCGGAAGCTTTACATCCGACAATCCGGGCATTGCCAGCGTTTCCGGCCTTACAGTAACCGGCCGCAGCGTGGGCAGCGTATTTATTTACGGTACGGGCCTGCGCGCCCCAAGCGGCGCTACCGGCTG
>Ga0209542_10016517_pt1 | contig 12243 bp, 18 predicted proteins | sample RifCSPhighO2_01_FD_184028 | JGI IMG/M metagenome (GOLD analysis project Ga0209542, IMG submission 184028) | Soil microbial communities from Rifle, Colorado - Rifle CSP2_plank highO2_0.1 (SPAdes) (version 2) | ecosystem: Environmental > Terrestrial > Deep subsurface > Rock core/Sediment ...
TGGAGATAAAAGAGATCTTGTTTATGAAATCTTAGATATTAATCCAGAAGTTGGGAGACTTCTAAAAGATGGAGATACAAATAAAGTTGTTTTAGGATATAATTTCTTAAAAGAAGATAATGGTTTTAGAAAACCAATAGTTCCTGGAAAAACTGTTTTGATTCAAGATAAAGAATTTGAAGTTGTTGGAATAACTGAAAAAGAGGGGAGTTTCATTTTTGATAATCTTGTTTATATGAATGAAGAGCCATTAAAAGATTTAATGAACTATGGGGAAAGAGTAGATATCATTGCAGTCAAGGTAAGAGATAAAGATTTTATAGGTCGTGCAAAAACAGATATTGAAAAATTAATGAGAGCTAGAAGAAATGTTGAGAAGGGAGAAGAAGATTTTGAAGTATCTACTCCTGAAACTTCTTTAGAAACAGTTAATAGCATTCTTGGAGGGGTGCAGGCGTTTATTATTGTTGTGGCTTCAATCTCTATTTTAGTTGGAGCTATTGGAATAGTTAATACTATGACTACTTCTGTTCTTGAAAGACGAAGAGAAATAGGAATCATGAAGTCTATTGGGGCTAGGAATTTAGAGATATTCAATCAATTCTTAATAGAATCAGGACTTCTTGGTTTTGTTGGAGGATTTTTAGGAGTGATTGGAGGATTGGTTGTTGGATATCTTGGAATTCAAGGACTCAATAATTTTATTGGTTCTGAGATAAGTTTAGATTTAAATTATTTTTTAATAATAGGATCTTTAATTGGTAGCTTTATTATTGGTGCTGTTTCTGGAATAATTCCTGCACTTCAAGCAGCAAAACAAAATCCAGTGGAGGCTTTGAGAGGATAAGATCTACTCTTTGGAGGAAAATGATAGGTATTGAAAGTATTAAGTATTCTTTAAATAACTTAAAAAAGAGAAAAGTAAGAAGTTTTCTAACTACTGTTTCTATTTTTATTGGAATTGCTACAATTTTTATTTTTATTAGTTTTGGACTTGGGCTCTATACTTATGTTAATGATTTTGTAAGTGGGTCTTCAGCAGACAAAGTAATTGTCCAGGCAGTAGGGCTTACTGCTCCAGGACTTGATTCAACATTTAAATTAGAAGAAAAAGATTTAAGGGCTGTTGAAAAGACTCCAGGAGTTTTTGAAGCTACGGGGGTATATATTAAAATCGCGGAAGTTGAATTAAAAAATCAAAAGAAATTTGTTTTTTTATCAGCATATGATCCAAAAAAGCCCATATTAATTGAAATTTCTAATACAGAGATTATTGAAGGAAGACAGCTTTCTTCAGGAGATGAAGGGAATGTTGTTCTTGGATATAACTATTTGCTGGACAATAAAGTATTTTCAAAAGGACTTTCTGTTGGAGAAGAGATAAAAGTTCAAGGAAAGAATCTTAAGATAATTGGATTTTATGAATCTGTTGGAAATCCTCAAGACGATTCTAATGTTTACATAATAGATGATGCTATAGATAAAATTTATAATGAAAGTGAAAATTCTTTTGGATGGATAGTTGCAAGAGTAGATCCTGATGAAATTGACAAGACTACTGAAAATATTGAAAGAAGCCTTAGAAAAGTTAGAGATATTGAGGAAGGAAAGGAAGATTTTTTTGTCCAATCATTCTCTGATTTGGTTGAATCCTATGCCAGTGCACTTAATATAATAATTGGGTTTGTTATTTTAATTGCTTTTATTTCAGTTTTAGTCTCAGCAATAAATACTGCAAATACTATGATTACCTCTGTTCTTGAAAGAATAAAAGAAATTGGAATTTTGAAATCAATAGGAGCTAGAAACTCAGAAATATTTGGAATTTTTTTATTTGAATCTAGCTTTTTGGGTTTTATTGCTGGAGTAATTGGTGTTCTAATAGGTTATCTTTTAGCCTATTTTGGAGGGATTATTTTAGATGATCTTGGGTGGGGATTTTTATCTCCTACATTTCCTATCAGTCTTTTTATTGGATGTGTTTTATTTGCAGTAATTACCGGAGCAGTCTCTGGAGTTATTCCAGCAATCAGAGCTTCTAGAATTAATACTGTTGATGCACTTAGGTATGAATAAGATTATGTTAATTTCTCTAAACACTTTGTAAAGATCGAAGTTTTTTAAGAAAAATTGAAGATAGTGAGTTAAAAGCTATTTAAAATAATCTTTTTTAATAAAATGACATCCTCTACTTTTCTTATTCTTTAAAGCAACTTCACTAATAAGTAAAGCAACACCCACACTATTACGTAACATTATTAATTCATCGCATATTAAAACGTCTTTGTAGAATTTTTTAATTCTATGTTGTAAGTATCTTAAATCTTCTACAGCCCTTAATAATCTGTCTGGTGTTCTAATAATTCCTACATAGTTCCACATGATAGACTTTATAATATGTAAATCTAATTGAATAAGAGCAGGATCAGATTTTTCTATTTTATGTGTATATCTCCAAGGCAAAATAAAATTTGGGTTAGTTATAATCGAAGTTTTAATTACTTGTGAGATCTGTTTAGCACACCTAACACCCCATACTAAACACTCTAAAAGAGAGGTACTAGCTAAACGATTTGCACCATGAACGCCTGTACAAGCTGTTTCTCCTATAGCATAAAGATTCTCAATGTTTGTTTTTCCCCACTCATCGGTTAAAATACCCCCACACAAGAAATGAGCAGTGGGTGTAATAGGTATTGGTTCTTTAGTCGGATCTATGTTATATTTTAAGCAAGTATGATAAATATTAGAAAAATGAGATTTTATTTTTTCTTCTGGAATATATGATGCTAGATCTAACAAAACATAATTATCTCCACTTTTTAACATCTCAGAAAAAATAGATCGCGTTACTATGTCACGTGACGCTAGATCTTCTCTTTTATCATATTTTTTCATAAACAACTCACCTTTTTTATTTTTTAACTTTGCTCCCTCACCTCTCACTGCTTCTGAAACTAAAAAATTAGAAATATCTCTATGGTAAAGAGAAGTTGGATGAAATTGTATGTATTCTATATTTTTTAGTTTTGCTCCTGCTCTAAAAGCAGAATATATTCCATCACCTCTTGCAACAACAGAATTTACAGTTCGTAAAAAAAGTTGACCAACACCTCCCATTGCTAAAATTGTTTTTCTAGAAATGAATGATTTCACTATCTTCTTTTGATTATCTAAAACATATGCACCTATGCAAGTTATTCTGCCAGGAATTTCAACAGGTTTTTTGAGGTGATGAGGCAATGTTAAAAGATCAATTAATGTATAATTAGTATAAACTGTGATATATTTATTGTTTTTTATTTTTTTAATAAAAGCCTCCTCAATAAACTTACCAGTTTGATCTTTGACATGTAAAATTCTCCTAGAGGAATGTGCTGCTTCTTTTGTTAAATTCAACCTTCCTTTTTCATCTCTAAAAAATTTTATCTTTAATTTTTTTATTAAAATATCTTCTACAGCATTAGGTCCCTCACTAACAAGAATCTTAACTGCTTTTTTGTTACAAATACCTGCTCCAGCCATCAAAATATCTTGTTCTAAAAGTTTTGGGTCTCCTTTGCCTTTGTAAACAATTCCTCCCTGAGCATATTTTGTGTTTGATTCTGTTATATCTGAAGAAAGTGTAATAAGAGCAACTTTTATTTTTCTATTAGCCAACTCTAATGCAGCAGTACACCCCGCTATGCCTGCTCCAATTACCAGGACGTCTGTTTGTATAACCTTCTTTGATTTCATAACTTATCCCCACCAAATTATTTAACTGCTAACATTCTCTCTATTGCTAACCTTGCTTATTAGTAACTGATTCTTTAATCACAACCTCATGGTCTTTAGGATTTTCTAAAGCATCCAATATTTTAAATAAATCTGTTTTCTCCATATTTTGGCAAATAGTTAATGTTTTTACCATATTTAACTACTTATTACATCTAAGAATAATTCCTTTTTCTATTAATTCTGCCATATTCTCAACTTCTTTGCTTTTGAAAAAATTTTCTTTGTCTCGTTTAACAATATCAAAATAAAGCTTAGTTAGTTTTTCTGTTTGATTTTTATCTAATCCAAAAGATTGTTGAAAATCTAATATAGATAAGGGAATATCATAAATATACTTAACCTCGATACCTTTAAAGTTAGTATGATTTAACCAATCTAGAAGTATGTTCTTTGTTGGAATATATTTTTGAATTTTCACTTTCTTTGCTATAATTTTTTCTCTTTCATTATATAACTTATTAGTTAAGATATTTGAATTATCATCTGGACTAATTAAGGCTGATAAAACAAATTGCCCATCAAGTTTTAAGACACGATAAATCTCATTAAGTGCTCTTAATTGTAAATTTCTTGGTAAGTAATCTAATACTTGCTTCATTACAACTACATCAAAAAAATTATCTGGAAATTCTAACTTAGTCACGTCATTCTTAACAATTATATAATTAGGATTTTTGGGGACGGCTTCCAACATTGCTTCAGAAATGTCCCCAAAAATAACTAATGGAGTTAAATTATATTTTTTAGTTATTTCTTGATATACATAATCACCAACTATTCCAGGACCACATCCAGCATCTAAAATTAGAGTTTTTTTATCTTTTTCTAAAAAATCTATCTCTATTGATCTACTCATTGCATCTAAAATATCTTTTCTTACCTGGTAGCCTCTTAATGAGGCGTGATAATTTCTTCCGACCCTAAATTTATCTCTGGTAGCTATTTTTTCAGTTAAAGATTTTTTTGTCTTTTTTTGTGTATTGAGTTTATAATTCATTATCTCTATATTTTTTACTTTGATTTCCTAATGATGAATATGCCTTCTCTCCCTTGCTTTTCTTTTTCTTCTTTTATTGTAGAAATAATAAACAACAATTAAGATTAATAAAACAACAACAATATATACAAAAATACTTGTTTGTTTTTTATCAGAAACTCTACCTATAAAATAAGAAGAATCAAATTCAACAGTTTTTTCAACTGTTCTTCTAATATTTATGGCATCTGAATAGATTAAAGTTATTTTTATTTCTCCATTTTGAATATTTGTTGCTTCAAAATCTGCTGAAGTAAACTCGTTTGAATCCAAATCACCTACAACTACTCTATTTGAACCCTTTATCTCAATTCCTTCCTGCTTTGGAATTTCAATTGTCAGAGCTTCTATATCTACCTCTTCAATGTTTAAAATCTCAAGTGTTAACTCCTTTTTTTCATAGTTATAATCTTTAACATAAACTTCAAAATCTGCTCTTACATCATCTACTTCTAAATTAAATGTCTTTGTTAATTTTGATGTAGATCCTTTGTTTTGAATATTTGCTTCAATAGGATTTGCTCCATCTAAAGCGTTCTGATCTACTCTTACTTCATAGGGAATTAGAAGATTTGTTTGAAAATCTCTCAAATAGTCTACTTGGTTAAATTTTCTTATTCCATTCTCTCCCGGATTAAAAATCAATGGATAATCTTCTAACAACTCAAAAGTTATATCATTACAATCAGGATCTGTTAAACCACTAATCTGAAAAACTAATTTAACATAATCCCCCGGAACCGCAGGATAAGGATCTTGATTTAATAAGGATAAATTAAGATCGCAAGCTGCAGCACTAACTGTTGCAATAGAAAATACCAACAAGAATAAAATTAAAATTTTTTTCATAAAATAGAATAATATTCTTTGTTTTTAAAGTTTCCTTTAAGAATGAATAAATTACATAAAAGTTTAAATAGGGATAGTCCCACAAATTGAAGTTATTGGTGAAAAATGAAAAAGTGTATTTATTGCTCTATTCAAATAGAGGAATCTTCTGTAGTTGATATGTGTCAGATTTGTATGTACAAAGTTTGGGGTAAAAAAATGGCAAAGGCCATAATAGAAAGTATGGAAGGAGAAAGAGACAAGGAAAATTTACATTTATGGAAAAATAATATGAGAAAAGAAGAAGTTAGAGAAAATGAAGAGATATTAGTGGTTGAAAGATTGAATGGAATTGATGATAATCTATCTTAATCAGGTCTTTTAGATAACAAATGGAATTTTTTAATTAAAAACATTTTTAAATGGACTTTTTCTTGATTTAACAGGATAAATTGCTTGTCCGAGTTGGTTAAACAGCGAAAGAAATTCTTTTGCAGTTATTAATATAAAATGGCTAAAAAAATGAAAGTTAGAGAAAGAGGAAAAATAAGCCTTAGTAAGTACTTTAAAAAAATTGAAGAAGGAACAAACGTTGCGATTGTAAAATATAAAAATGTTAGAAGTTCTTTCCCAAAAAGACTTAATGGGATTAGTGGGAAAGTTGTTGGAACAAGGGGGAGATATAAGATTATAGAAATTAAAGATGGAAGCAAGATAAAAAAGTTTATTATTCATCCTGTTCACTTAAGGAGACTATAATGGTAATAAAAAAAGAAACACCAATTACTCTAGCAAAGGTTGTTGCTTTGAGTGGAGACAATGATAAAGGTAAATTAATTAAAGGATTTATTAAAAACTTTAATAAAACACCTCTTTCTAAAGCAGAGGAGATAGAGAAAGAATTAAAGGGGCTTGATTTAATTAAATTGAAGGATTTCCATATTGTGAAGATTATTGACTTTATGCCGGAAGATGTTTCTGAGCTTAATAAAGTAATTGCAGATGCCTCTTTAGACTCTGATGAAATGACCAAGATACTTGATGTGGTTAGAAAATATTAGTAAGATGACAAAGAAAAATCACAAAACAAAAAAGCTTTTTCTATGGAGAAGATAAGAAATGGTAAAAGAAGAAAAGGCAATAATACTAGATTTTTTGCCCTATGGGTATCCTTTGGAGAAGAAGATGATGCCTTTGGCTCAAGCAATCGGGACTGAACACTTAACATTACTTCAGCTGATTCCAAGGCGCGAGGTAAAATTTGAAGTTGGTGAAGAAGTTTATATTGGAGAAGGAAAAAGAGACAAGGTCCAATATATACTTGGAAGATGTCCTAGGGAGAAATTAACTGAAACTGCAAAGGGTCAGTTAGTGGATTTTATATCAAAACTTGTACAAGATAAAAGTGATAAGTTTGTAAAATTCTTTAATGAAGCACAAGCTATAAATACCAGGCTTCATCAATTTGAGTTACTTCCAGGATTTGGAAAAAAACATACTAAAGCAATCCTTGATGCAAGAAATGAAAAACTTTTTGAATCTTTTGAAGATATTAAAAAAAGAGTCCATAATATTCCAGATCCTATAAAAGCTATTGAGAAAAGAATAATTGAGGAACTAAGCGAAATACATAGAAATAATTTATTTATTCATTAAAATGAACAAACTAGAAAAGCCAAAACCCTTGAAAGAAGAGATAAAGGAAGTTAACCTAATTAGAATACTTGGAAAAGATATTCGTGGAGATAAAAAGATAATCGCTGGACTTACAAACATTAAAGGAATCTCTTGGGCATTTTCAAATGTTATTTGCAAAAAACTAGGAATAAATAAAGATGCAAAAATTCAAGATTTAAGTAAAGAAGAAATAAAAAAAATTGAAGAATTTGCAAAAGATGTTGATGCTCCCAGTTATTTAAAAAACAGACAAAAAGATTTTGATGATGGGAAAGATAAACATATTCTTGGATCTGACTTAAAGTTAAGAGAAGAGTTTGATATTAAAAGATTAAAGAAGATTAAATCTTACAAGGGAGCAAGACATTCAGCAGGACTTCCTGTCAGAGGACAGAGAACTAAATCACACTTTAGGAAAAACAGAAAGAAATCTGGTGCAGTTGGTGTAAAAACAAAAAAATAAGATGGGAGACATAAGAAAGAAAAGAAGATTGTATTCAAGACCAAAAAAATTGTATGATAGAGTTAGAATCGATGCTGAAAATGAAATTGTTAAAAAATATGGTCTAAAAAATAAAAAAGAAATTTGGAAGGCAAAATCTTTTGTTTCAAAACTTAGAAAAAGAGCCAAAGACCTAATTGGTACTCAAAAAGAAAAACAACAGACTTTCTTTGAAAAGTTAAATAGAATGGGGATTTCTGTTTCAGAGATTTCTGATGTACTTGGTTTAACTGAAGAAAACCTTCTTAATAGAAGGCTTCAAAGTGTTTTAGTTAAGAAAAAACTCGCAAGAAGTCCAAACCAAGCAAGACAATTAATTGTTCATAAAAACGTTATTGTTGGAAAAAATGTTGTAAACATTCCTTCATTTTTAGTTACTAGAGATTTAGAAGATAAAATCTCATTAAAGATTAAAAAAGTGAAAATTGATGAAGAAAATAAAAACTCTATCGAGAAAATGAGGTCAGAAATTGTGTTAGGATAATGGTAAAAAATGAAGAAAACATTGGAATATTGAATATTTTTGCTAGTTTTAATAATACAATCGCTGTTATAACCGATTTAGCAGGAAATACTATAGGAAGGGTCTCTGGAGGACAAATTACTAAACATAATAGAATGAAGGCAAACCCTACAATTGCAATGTTTATTGCAAAAAGAATTCAAGAGATGTGTAAGGACTATAAAATAAATTCATTATATATCCAAATGAAAGGTGAAACTGGTTCAACAGGAATTGGTCCTGGAGCAAATGCGATTGTTAGGACACTTACAAAAGAAGGATTCAAAATTGTTAGTATAAGTGAAACAACAGCTATACCAAGAGGAGGTCCAAAGAAACAAGGCGGAAGGAGGGGTAGGAGAGTATAAAATAAATTTATAAACTAAATTTAAATCTAAAAAATATGGAACTAAAAAATAAAACTGCAGAGAAAATTTCGTTTGTTGTATCAATAAAACCTAGTTTGGCTAATGCAATTAGAAGAAGTGTTAATGATATCCCTGTTTTAGCTATTGAAGAAGTGGATATTTATAAAAATGATTCTGTTTTATACGATGAAGTTATCGCCCACCGACTAGGGCTTTTACCTCTGAAAAATCAGAAAATAAAGAAAGGCCAAAAAATTGAAATGAGATTAAAGGTTAAAGGAAAAAAAGAAGGAAGTGAAATTTTTGCTTCAGAACTCTCTGGGGATGTTGTTTATCCTAACACTCCTCTTATTTTACTTTCTGAAGGACAATCCTTAGAACTAGTTGCAAGAGCAGGAATTGGAATTGGAGTTGAACATGCTAAATTTTCTCCTGGAGTTATGTTTTATAAACATTTACAAAAAATAAAAATTTTGGGAGAGGGATTCAAACAAACCCACTTAGCAGAAATTTATAATAAGACATTTGATTTGGATGCATCAGGAAAATTAAAGATTAAAGATGCTAATGCAATGGATCTTGATAATGATGATTTTAAAGACTATCCAGGCATCAATGTAGAATTAGGAGAAGATTTGGTCTTTGAAATAGAATCATGGGGTCAAATGGATGCAAAAGAGATATTCGTTGAAGCATGTAAGGCTTTAAAAGAAAATCTTTTAGAAGTCTCTAAGGAACTTAAATAAAAATTATATGAAGGATGTTGAATATATGTTTTGCATTGGTAAAAAACACTCGTAAAAGGCAAAACGTCTAGTCAAATAGGTTTGACTAAATAAGGAGGGTGGATGCCGGAGCGGTCAAACGGGGTACGTTAAGGGCGTATTGGCTTTAGCCTACGAGGGTTCGAATCCTTCTCCACCCATATAGGATAAATAAAGATATTTGAAAAATGGAAAAAGAAAAAAATAAAATTGAAAAAAACAAACCAAAAGATTTTCAGATTTCGATTTCAAAAAACAAGATTGAAAAAAGAATGAAACAAAAAAAGGACCTATTTTTAGTTAGGACTATAATAAAACTTAAAAAAACAAATCCTGAAGTTGCAAAAGAACTCTCAAAACCAAAAAGGAAATGGCCAAGTGTTAATTTAAAAGAGATTGATTTAATTAAAGGAGATGTCTTAGTTGCTGGAAAAGTTTTAAGCGCTGGGGATTTAACAAGTTCTAAAAAAATTGTTGCATGGTCCGCTTCAGAAAAAGCTCTTGAAAAAATAAAAGATTCAAAGGGAAGTTTTAATACAATTCTTGAAGAAATAAAAAAAAATCCTAATCTAAATGGTTTTGATATTTTAAGATAATGACAGAAAAAATAATTATTGATGGAAGAGAAGCAGTTTTTGGTAGAATGGCTAGTATTGCTTCTAAAGAACTTCTTAAAGGAAGATATGTAGATATAATAAACTGTGAAGAAATTCTAATATCTGGAGATAAGAAAAGTTTTGTTGATAAGGTTCTAAGAAAGAGGAGAATGGGAAGAGGATCTTCTATGAAAGGACCAAAATATATCCGGCAAGAAGATAGACTAGTTAAAAGGATGATTAGAGGTATGCTTCCAAGAGATAGAAAAAGAGGGCAGGAAGCATTTAAAAGATTAAAGTGTTACATTGGTTCTGGAGATTTTAATAAAGAAGAATTAAAAAAAGCAAAAACCTTTGTTGGAAATAAACCTAGAGAATATTCAACAATTAAAGAGATTATAAAAGATTTAAGATGATAGATAACATTGTTGTTAGTGGAAAGAGAAAAACTTCTGTTGCAAAGGCAACAATAGTTGAAGGAAAGGGAGATGTTACTATAAATAAAAGACCGATAACTTCTCTTCCACATCTTAAACAATTAGAGATTAGTGAACCTTTAGTTATTTCCTTAGATGTTCTTGGAAAACTTAATTTTGATATCTTTGTTAATGTAAAGGGAGGAGGAAATTCCTCACAAATTGAAGCTGCGAGGCTTGCGATTGCAAAAGCTATTGTTAAATTTACTGGAAATGAAAATTTGAGATCTGCATTTATTAATTATGATAGAAATTTAATAATTGCCGATACAAGAAGAAAAGAAGTTAGAAAACCAGGAGATTCTAAAGCTAGAGCCAGAAGACAAACCAGTTTTAGATAGGAATAATTTAGTTAAATTTTTTAGGCTTTAAATATTCTTCTTTTAGTTTTCTTTGAACAGCATAAAATATCTCTGGTGAAATTAGTGGTTTGTGGTTTGCTTTAAAAATTCTTCCATCAAACTTTACTTCCCCTAAATAAGTTCTATTCGTTAAAATCTTCTTTAGACCATTTGTCGAAACTCCAAAATCTTTTGCAAGAAAGTTTAGAGAGTATTTTTTGTTTAAGAAAGTTCTGAAAAGTGAATGAACTTTTGAAGCATTTTCATTTAATACTAAATCGTTACCCTGAGAGCTATAGCCTAGAGGAGGTCTAGTTACATGAATTCCTTTTTTCGCTCTTTTAAACATACCATCCTTATATCTCTTCCCCTTTTTATCTAGATTTTTTCTAAATGTCTCTAAATTTCTCCAGTCAACTTTTTCATTTAGGTATTCCATAAAAAGAATTTCGTCATCTGGAACAAAAAGAGAACAGAAATTGCAAAGAGACCTTTCAAAAAAGATTTTTTCATTTTTATCCTTAAAGCTACATTTTGAACAAACCATAATCTGTAAAGAACCATATAATTTATAAAGTATTTCAACTATAAATATCCAAGAGGTTAAGATGTTAGATAGATGCAAGATTTGTAAAGTTTTGAGAAAATTTAGTATTGTCTTTTTAGTATTAATACTCTTAAAGATTTTTGATGGATTGACGAGTTTTATTAATTCTACAAATATTTGGTGGTTTATTGGAATTTTTATCCTATTGGAGATAATTCAGTTTTATTGTTTAAAAAAAGGTCTTTGTAAATCTAGAGAAGAAAAAAAGTCAAAAAGAAAAAGATAATTATAGACTCTCTATGGGGGATTTTATTTTCTTTAGTTCTTCTTTTGACAGATGAGTATAAATTTGGGTTGTTGATAAGTTTGAATGCCCTAGTAATTCTTGTATTTTTCTAATATCTACATTGTTCTCGAGTAAATGTGTCGCAAAACTATGTCTTAAAGTGTGGCAGTGTACATTTTTTAGTTGTGCTCTTTTTGCAGCTCCAGAAATTATCTTTTGTAGATTTCTTGTAGTTAATTTTCCTTTACTTCCAGTAAAAAGATAAATTTTTCCCTCTTGTTTTTTTGCTTGCTCTTTTAAATCTTCGATTAAAAAATCTGGAATATTAAAAATTCTGTCTTTTCTTCCTTTTGATTGTTCTATTAATCCTATTTTTTCATTAAAGTTTAAATTAGAAATCTTTAAATTAACTGTTTCAGAAACTCTAAATCCACAAGCATACATTAGACTCGCCATTAATTTTGATTTTTCTGTTTTAAGTTCACTTAAAAGCTTTTTTACTTCATCTTTTGAAAGTATTGTTGGAAGCTTTGATTCTTT
>Ga0209542_10016519_pt1 | contig 12242 bp, 7 predicted proteins | sample RifCSPhighO2_01_FD_184028 | JGI IMG/M metagenome (GOLD analysis project Ga0209542, IMG submission 184028) | Soil microbial communities from Rifle, Colorado - Rifle CSP2_plank highO2_0.1 (SPAdes) (version 2) | ecosystem: Environmental > Terrestrial > Deep subsurface > Rock core/Sediment ...
TACCGAACGTTCTTGTTTTGTTTTTTCGAGCGCGTCTTGAATGGAGGAGCAGAACGTAATTTCTCCCCCTTTAGAAGGGGGAGTTAGAGGGGGTACGGCGTCGCGGATAACCTCCCCTAACCCCTCCTTCGTAAGTAGGGGAACCGTTCGCGACAACATAAACATTCTTCTGCCTGGTAACGCATGGCCGATTGATTCGTACGTTTTTCGTCCGACTATAATTGCATGTCCATACGTTATTTCTTTAAATAATTTTAATTCTTCCGGAATATGCCACGGCGTTTTGCCAGACTTGCCGATAACGTTGTTCGGATCGATTGCGGCAATGAGGGTGATCACACCGCCATCTTTTCCAGCGCTTTCAGTTTTTCTTGTATCTTTTCCTCTTGGCCTCTGCGAGCAAAGTCGTATTCTCCCATATTTACGCGCATATGCTCTGCAAGAAGAGGATATGCTTGTGCAAATAATCTGAATTTTTCTTGTTCGATATGGCGGTAATCAGGGTGGCCTTCCGGAATGGTGCGCAGTTCCATTTCCCAGAAACATTCCCGCACGTTCGTCCATTGCATGAATCTTACTTTATATGCCATTGGGACGGCGTATTGCGCTAGAATCGGGTTGTGCTGCGCAATTGCTCGGTATACTGCTGCTGCTTTGTGGAGGGCGTCGCGGTATGGTTGGTCGAGGCCGGCATCTATGAGTTCTTGGGGAGTATCGTGTCCGTGCACAATAGTGAAGAGCTGGCGTTGCTGGGTGAGCATGCGATGGCGGTGCAGGTCTCTCCACGCGCCAATGTTAATGAGGATGTCGTACCGCAAGTATGCGTTCTCAAATGCACGGCCCACTTTTTGCCAGCGCTGTGTTCTGTTGCCTAAGTATGCTGCGAGGATTGCTCTTTTTTCGCTTTCTGGCATAGCGCGCACTGATGCATATGTGGCTTCCCATGATGCGATATTCGTGTCTGCGTTGTATAAAATTCCTGCAATAATTTTGTTTTCCCCGTCTTTATCGTATTCAACGAGCGATACTGCTGGCTTATTTTTTTCTCGTTCATGCAGCGCGGCTGGTACAAATGGGGATACGCGCGCAGTTTTTTGGGAAAGATAATCTTGATACGACTGCACCTTATCTTTGCTTTCCTCATCTTTTACCCGACGCAAAAACGATGGCGTTACTTTATATAATTCCTGATACGTTTGTTCTGCCGCCCAGCGGACTTCGCCGAGTGCATGGCGGGCAGATCTGCTCACTAAATATTCAAATGCCTGGCCGTTGCCGAAAAATGCAACTTGAGAAAGCGTGGAAACGGGCAGCAGGCCGCGCACCGTATCAAATGCCTTCTTCTCGATAACGCTTTGCGTTTCATTTGGAAACTGCAAAGCGAGCCATGCAGATAATTTTGGAATCAAGCTGGTGTATGTTTCAAATAACGTGTTCATGGCTTCTCGATATGCTTGCTCAAGTCCAAGATGTTTGAGTGTTGGGTCGGTATAGTATCGGTAGGAACCGTTTACTTTTTGCGAGTAATCAACGTATCTCGTTGATTTTTCGATAGGGGCTAACCCAATGCGCTGGTCTTCAAATTGCTTGATTGCAAGCTGGGATAAGCTGGAAAATACCACATGCATGCCGGCCATTTGCGCGATAGAGTCGTCGCCATATTGTGCCAGCCACTTTGCATAAAATGAGCGAGCTTTCGGGTTAGAGAAAATGGATTCGGTGGGGTGAGTATGCAAAAAATCGATGAATTCTTTGAGTGTTTTGCCGTATTGTGCTTGCTCTTGGTCTCCTTGAGCATCTTCTAAAAACGGTTGCACGTATTCTTTTAAGAAGATAAGCCGCAAATCGTCCGCTGCCCGACTTGTTCGGGAGCACAGTGCACCGATTACTTCTGGAGAAGAGATAAGCGGTACGTACACGGAAGATGTTAAATTCGTGAAAAAGGGGGATACGTTCCAGGCTTCATCTTGCGTATACGGGTCGGGGGCATAGGGCGGAGCGAATGATTCGATGGGGAGGGATGATTTCATACGATGATTGTTTCATGGGGGTGTGTTTTTTGCAATTGGCATATTTTGCCCCTATTTCGTATGCTAGCTTGCAGTATGGATGACCATCTGAAGTATTTATATGGCTTACAAAGATTTGGGATTGCACCCGGGCTTGCGGTAATGGAGCAAATGATGGATGCGCTTGGGCATCCGGAGCAGCGCTTTCGCAGCGTTCACGTAACGGGAACGAATGGCAAAGGCAGTACATGCGCGATGATTGCATCGATACTGCGAACTGCTGGGTATAGAACAGCGCTCTATACGAGTCCGCATTTATACATGTTTAATGAACGGATACAAGTTGGGGGCGTGCCAATTTCTGATGATGAATTAACGAGTCTTGTAAAAGAAATTCGCGAGGTTGTGATTCAGTGTGATATCCACCCGACATTTTTTGAATTTACAACTGCGCTGGCATTTTTATTTTTTGCTCGCTCTAATATTAATATTGCAGTTATAGAAGTTGGCATGGGCGGAGCATGGGATGCAACAAACGTGATTATTCCAATGCTTTCTGTGATTACGAATGTTGGGCTAGATCATATGGAGTTTCTTGGTACAACAAAGCAGGCAATCGCTCAAGAAAAAGCAGGAATTATAAAAGAAGGCGTGCCGGTAGTGACGCGAGAAGAAGATCCTGCTATTTTGCAAATATTCGAGGATGTTGCGCAGACAAAACATACGCGCGTGATTCGCGCGCAGGATGTTGTGGATACAAAAATATTGTCTGCTGATTTGGGCGGGCAGAAAGTTGAGATTGGGCTAATAGAACGCACTAACCCCCTCCAACTCCCCCTTCGTAAGGGGGAGGGGGCGACACCGTATTCCCCTCCTTACGAAGGAGGGGTTAGGGGAGGTTCGTCGTTGTATTGTATTCATCTTCCGTTGCTCGGCGCGCATCAGGTGAAAAATTTGGAGACCGTTTTGGCAGCGATTCCCCTCCTTACGAAGGAGGGGTTAGGGGAGGTTCGCCGCGAAGCTATTAGTGCCGGTATCGCAAAGGTGAGGTGGGAAGGGCGAATGCAGGTGGTGTCGAAATCTCCGCTTATTATTGTGGACGGAGCTCATAATGCGGATGGAGCGCATGTGCTTGCTGACTTTTTGCAAACCATTCCTTCGTGCGATATATTGATTTTTGCTGCAAAAAAAAGAAAGGATATTTCTGATATGCTTGAGTATGTGATGCCTCGGTTTCGGAAAATCATTGTTACGCAAGGGGAATATATGCCCGAAGATTCTAGCGTGCTCGCGGCGCAGATACGAGCAGTGCATCAAGATGTGGAAATACAAAATGATGTCGGCCAGGCAGTGGCGCGCGGGATTGAGCTTGCAGGGCGAAACGGAGTTATTGTAATTGCTGGGTCGTTATATATGATTCCGCGCGCGCTATCTTACATACGGCAAGCGCTATGATACGATTTACGATTTGCTCCATAGTGTTTGCACTATTTCGCAACACAAGTATGCGACGAGTGCGTAGTAGGCAATTGCTCCAAAAATAAAATATGCAGAAGACCATTGTCCTTGCAGAGCAAGCAAGGTTGCTCCAAAACAGATGCTCATAAGAGCAAGGCAGATAATAGATGCGATGCGCAGAAGCTTATCGAGCATAGTATTTGTCTTTGACGAGGAGGGCGGATAAGCCAATAAGGGTGAGAAGAGTCATCATGCTTCCTATGTAAAACCATTTTTGCGGAGTAAATACGAGGAGGATTGTTGCAGAGTACTCTTCGTCATCGCCTTCGCACTGGGCAGCTGCGCAGATATCTTGGGCGTTGAGTACCCAGCCACTGGCCGCGCTGTTTATAGGGAAGTGAGGGGCGTTGCGGAAGTGCGGAAGCAAAGGCGTGTACCAATGGTATGTTTGCTGGGAGTAAATATTCCAGCCAGTGTGAAATGGTTCCTTGAACTGCATAAGCGCTTGTTTAGGCATATGGCTGAGATGTACTCGATATGCTATTGGAGATATTTTTTCGCTTGTGATTGATGCGAGGGAAGGAGTTGATGTTTTATCTTCTGGTTCTTTATATAAATAGGGCTGCATATCGGGTAGTGGATATGAATCAAGAGAAGGTTCTTGGTAGGCAACTTCTGTGTCAGCGTTCTCATCCTTTCCCGAATACAGGTAAATTATTGCTTGCGTTGCTTCTTTTGGCGTTTGAAAATCAACTGTTGCAGATTGCCATGTTTGCGCAGTTGTATCGAGTGCTTGTTTTACGTTGTCTTTATCGGTATCGAACTGAACATAGAACGGAATGTGCTGATTTTGCACCGATCGCGCATTAATTACGAAGGTATAAGCGGTATTATGTGTAATGTCTACTTTTGCATATATGCAGGCGCTGTGCCCATCAATAGCTTTGAGTGTTATAGGAGCGTCATCCTCATGAGAGAAAAAGACTGCATGCTTTTCATCTATTGCTCTGCAGTCTCCGGTGGCCCATTGGGAAAGCGGGGGGAGCTGCATGGGTGTTTTTTTCTCCGGAGAGAAGGAAAAAGATGTTGGCGTGTCGACAGAGATTGTTTTTGTATGAGCGATGAGGTTATGCAATACAATACTTTGCACTTTTTTGTATGGAGTAAGCTCGACGTTCGTATATGTTGTGTCTGCGTTATCTGCGGCGGTTCCAGAATACAGGTAGATGGTTGCGCTAGCGTTCGCAATGAATGGAATTTCTATACGATGCCACTGGTTATCGGAGATGCTGTCTGGAATGGGAAGAATCGTATCGCCATTTTGCATAAACACCTTAGCCGATTTATTGTTGCTTTTATAACTGAAAGAAAATACATACGGCGATTGTTCTTGCAATGCGATTGTTTTATACAGACAAGCATTATGATTGTCTGTCGCCTCCAGGATCAGGCCTTCCGTTTCCTGGGTAAATGTAACTGAGGGGTCGTTCGTATGCGCATTGCAGTCTCCTTGCGACCACTCCTTTGCTAAATATGATGTGTCTGGTATAAGGCTATTATTTTCTTTCTGCAATAAGTTCACTACATCTCCGTTTAATGCCGCAATGTTCTGGATGTCGCCAGGGGTATAAAATATGTCATTTATTTGCACGATATTATCTTTCGTTATGGAAGGAAAAAGTGCCTGTGAAGCTGTGTAGCTGTATGGCTGTTGATCGAGGGTGTAATCAAGCGTTGCCGTCTGGCTGAGCGTGTTCGTGTCTTGTTCGAAATTCAGGGAGTGACTGGAGCTGATGAGCGGAAGCGCGTATGTTCCCGGAGACAGAGTTATTTCCGATGCTTTTTGCGGCATGAATAATTGGGAAACATGGGAAAAATTTTTAATTTGGTCGTCTGGTATTATTGCTAAGCCCGGCCGTAAAATCGGGAGAAGCGCCGAGATTGTATTGCTGGCAGCATCTTCTTTTTGTGGAATGGATACTATTTGCTCCGGGATTGTTATAAGCGTATTTTCACTGCTTCCTTTGAGACGGTATAACGTAAAATTTCCTTGCGCGCTTTCTAGCAGCGCTTCATTGCTGAGCGCATTGATAAATGAGCTGTCTTGCTGGATCTCCAAGAGCGGAAGTTCGAAGAGGTAAGATTTTTGCAGCTCTTCAGGGATGTTTTGCGTGGTAATGATGTAATCGATATTGAATTGCTTGAAAATATTATAGAGCGACTGATAGTCTTCGTTTGCAACAGCAGCTCTGATGGCTTGTTCGTATTCGTAAGGGAAAGATAAAAATCCGCTATAGTCGTAGCGATTTGCGAACGGTTCTACGAGCGATCTTCCTACATATGCGCGACTGGTGCCCGGAGTGGCGACCAAGCTATACCCCGCGTTATTAAGAGGAAGCGTGAGGATGTTGGATGTGGCAGGAACTGTGCGTGCAACGTCTTGCATAAAACTGGTGTATTCAGCGGGGATTTTTGTAACTGTCTGCACGTGTTCCGTTGACCACAGCGGATGATTAATGAGCTGTTTTATCGGCAGCGCGTTTATTGCAACAATAATCGCTGCTGCAAGAAGGATTGGAATTTTATATTTTGGGTATGCTCGCTTTATGATCAGCAGGCTGAAAGCGATACTGATACTAAAGTAAAACACATATCCAGGCGCGAACTTATCGAAGCTATTGCGAAACATGACCCAGCCGGGGATGGCGCCCAAGGAAAGGAAGAGGGGTTTGAGGATGCCTATATTGACTGTAAAAAGAAACAATGCGACAGCATACATTGTCGTAAGTGTGAGAAAACGGGGAAGCTCTGTTGCGGCAAGGCTTTTTTTGCTTTTTGCCAGCGCGAGAATAAATGCGATTGGGATCAGAACGTTAACCCACATTGTGAAGTCATAAAAATGTGTGAATACGGATAATTGAGGCCAGTTGAACGTGCTTACAAGTTCTCTGTGAAAGAGGTTGAGCATCGGATATGCGATATTCCCTATCGCAGTAGCGTTAATAGTTACTGCAAAACTGTCTTGGAATATTGTCTGCGATATTCCCGACCAGACGCCGTTAGGGGAAGGAGTAATAATATCGACGGCTAGCGGCATGATCCAGAAGCTTTGGCTGAGTATGATGCACAGCGCGAAGAAGGCGCTTCGGGCCCAAAAAGAAACATTCATGATTGTTTTTCTATGCAATATTATTACGATGGGAGCGCAGAATAGCGCTGGGAGCAGATACCCAAGAAACCATGGAACAGAGGCCATTCCAACGGAAAGGGCGATAGCAGCAAGGCAGCCCCATAATACGTATCGAATTTTTTTGGAACGCATGTATTGTATATAGAAATATGCCAATGCAGGAACGAGGCCTATGAGCCAGGAAGCATTCAAAAAGTTGTTCCATTGTCCAATAATCATAATTGGACTCAAGATGTACAGTAAGCTTGCTACTAGGGGTATGGCAGATTCGCCTTTGGGCAAAAGTGCGCGAAGAAGTTTCTCGAACGATAAAAATCCTAAAATAAATGCCGCCGAAAATGTTGCATAGGAAACGATGGTTGGAAGCGGCACTATCGTTTGTGCAAGGGATAGTATCGCGGTTAGGGGGAGAAAAAACTGATTTGGATTGCTGCGTCCGAAACCGGATAGGTGAAACCAAGAATAGGGAGCAATGTTCTGCAGAAACGGTTTTGGCATAACCATAAAAAAGCGGCTATCATCTCCGCCGATAAACTGATGAGGGGCAAAAAGATAATACGGCAATGCTACAAGGGCTATTACTGCGCAGAAGCGAAGGAGTAGAATAGGCGTTTTACTGGTCAGCATATGAGACTTTTGGAATTACTGCATGAATGTAGAAGCTTGGCGAAGGCGTTGATGTAACAAGGGGAAGGTATGCATGATCAGGAATGCGCCGCATTTTTTGTGTTGCATTCCTTTTTTTCAAGATTGCGCGTAGGTGCTGCATTGTCCAACCTATTGCCCTATATCCGCTTAGCGCATGCTGAATTTTTCCTTGCATTGCCCATGCAGCGCTCAGAAAAACCATAAGCAATATGTGGGTTGGGAGTATCCATGAAAGATTCAGTAAAGAAAAGTTTTTGATAAAACTTTGCAGCTGATTTTTGAAATTATGATAATGTATAAAAGCATTGTTTACTTTTTTTGCAGTTGCAGCGCCCTGATGGTATGCAGTGGATTTCGGATAGTACATGCACGTATAGCCGGCAAGCCATAGGCGATGGCAGAGGTCTGTTTCTTCGTAGTAGCACCAAAAATCATTGTCGAACCCGCCCACGCCTCGGAAGGAGCTGGTTCTTATCATGAGCACCGCGCCTTTTAACGCAAAAAATAGTTGCGGCACGTTATATATTTCTTCTGCGGCATCTTTTCCGTATCCGAAATGATAAAGCCAAGTCGATACGCTCCATAGGCTTCCGCAGCTATCCAGCCTTGCAGGATCGTCTGCGCGCAGAAGTTTCGGAGTAATTGCGGCGATACTGGGATCGGTTTGGAATCGTTCAATAATCGGCGCAAAAAAATCTGTTTCAAGCCATGCGTCTGTATTAAGAAAAAGAATGAATTCGCCGCGGGCAATTTCTGCACCCCTATTGCAGCCTTGCGCAAACCCGGCGTTGAAGGAATTTTGAATTACTGTAACATTGGGAAAATTGCGGGCAATGGCTTGAACGCTCGAGTCAGTAGAGGCGTTGTCGACAACGATAATTTCAATTGAACTATACTGCTGATCAACAACCGATTGGATGCATGTTGGAAGCAAATCTTCGCCGTTCCAATTCACAATAACAACTGAAACAAGAGGTGTCTGTTTTGCCATCTTCATCCCCTCAGTATAGCATTCTTCGTTATTTTGGCCTATGAAATACCATGTCTGCTGCGATAACTTTTGTGTTGTCTTGAAAAATTTGGCCGATATGAGTTAAAGCAATGCCGGGGATAATTGTTGCAAGATACGAAAGAGTTTCAAGTGCTGGTTTTGATGATGGGCGGTTTACGCTCATCTCTAGCAGTATGTGTTGTGATTTCTGCAAGGTTTGCGTACTGGCAGCGAGCACGTCGTATTCCATGCCCTCAACGTCTATTTTTAGCAGGTCTATAGAGGAGATGGAGCGTATCTCTGGCATGGCATCTAGCGTTGTGCATGCGGTGCGCTCTTGCGTGCTTTCGCCTGGAACAGGGAAAGGAGAAGTCATTGCGGTATGTTTTGGGATATGCATCACCAGGTTCGGCTTCGTGCTGATTGCCATGTGGTATGTGTGATCTTTCTTGTTTTGTGCAAGCAATGCATATGATTTTGCAACCGGCTCAAAGCTGTATACGGTCTTCGCTCGCAAATATATATCGCAGAAGAGCGCAAATTCCCCAGTATGCGCTCCAATATCAATAATTACTCCATGCGCGGGCACGATTTTTTTGAGCTGATGATTATGCACAAATACGCTTTGGATCAATCCCAGATTCTCCCTATTTTCTAAGAAAATCTTACGGTCCCATAACGAAATGCGATATGCTTTTGCGTTCGAGTTCCAAAAAAGCGGATAGAAGATGAGGAATATATATTTTTTCAACAAAAAAACATATTTTTCAGGAATATTCGGCGTAGCAACCCATTGCATATCCAGTTTGAAAGACTGTATGGCAAGTTGCAGGAATGGATGAGGCATATACACTTTATTTACACGTGTTTTGATATATATCCTAGTCCGAGCGCGAAAAACTCCATAATCTTCATAAAACAGGTTCCCAGAAAAATAATCGGGTGTTTGCGAATCATATCAGGACGGCCAAAAAAGAAGCGCAAGCGATGCAATGGGTTTGCTTGCTTGAGAGCGTATGCTGTCGTTGTTTTGTTTTGGACGTATCGATCCATGTTTTGTCCGTAATAATATTTTTTTTTCAGGAGTCCGCGAAGAGTAAGCGCTCCTTCGTTGTGTCGGATTTTTGCTGATGTGCGCGAAATCGATTTTGCCCCGCAGTATCCAAGGATGCGCTTCTGCATATCAAAATCTTCCGCGCCTATCAAATCTTCTCGGTATCCAAACAATGCAGCAAATAATTCCCTGCGCATAAAGCGCGCGGAATGAAGCCATGGCGTCGCATCATAGCATGACCGTTCGAATTGCTTGCAGTCTGCCCAAAACGTGGTCCCGAAAGATTCTTCCAGAATCGTAATTGCTTGTATATGGGCGCTTGTTTCCATAATTTGCACGCACTCTTCTATAACCGAAGGCGTTAGCTCCATATCGGAATCAATAAATAATACATAAGCGCCCCGGGATTGTTTTGCTCCAGCATTTCTTTGAGCAGACCGTTCATCGCCCGCTTGCAATACGCTCACATGCATTTTTTCCCCGATAGCACGCGTGTCATCAGTTGATTCGTTATCAACGAGGATAATTTCCGTGTTGCTGTACGTTTGCCGCTGGATTGATGCGATGCATGCGCCTATCGTGCGGGCAGAATTTTTCGTAGGAATGATTACCGATACAAGAGGGGTCATAGTATCGGAGCAAGCGCTATTTCAAATGATAGCAAAGTATGCTCGGCGGTGTATTGTTGTGCATGAAGAAATGCGGCGCTTTTCATAGCTGCATATTGCGAGGAATTTTGCAGAAGCATAAGCGATGCCTTTGCGAGCTGCTCGGGCAACTCTTCTTTTGCAAGCAACCCTGTTTCTCCGTCAATAATCGCGTCGCGGATGCCGGCAACGTTGTATCCTATAGCAGGCGTTCCGCATGCTGCGGCTTCTAAAATTGCAATGCCATACCCCTCTTTTTTTGATGGCATAAGGAGGATATGTGATTGTTTGAGCCAATTGGTTTTTTCCTGATCATTTGCATTGCGAATAATCGTGATGTCTGGACTTTGGTCAGCGAGATTTTGAATAATGTTGTCATATGCGCTGTATTTTTTTTCGCTTTTGCCTATGATGATCAAGTGAACTTCTGGGATAGTTTTTTTAAGTATGCGAAACGCTTCGATGGCATGCTCAATTCTTTTACCCGGAGCAATGCGGCCCAAAACTATTAGAGTAAACGGCGAAGTTTTTTCTGGGATAGTTGAAAGTTGTAAATCGCAGAAGTTCGGGATGATATGAATATGCGACTCTGGGATGCGGTGAAGCATAAGTTCTTGTTTTGTTGATTGCGACACGGTAATAAACTGCTGTTTCTTATATAGCCATAACCAAAATGCATCTACATGCTTTCCAAATGCGCGCGGGAAAACAGTGCTCCATAGATCCCCGGCAACTTCGTGAATAAGCGTGAGGATACGGGGGTGATTTGTATAGAAAAGAGAGAAAAAGGGCACACCATGCACTTGGTCGATAATAAGGTCGAATTTTCTCTCTCGTTGTAATTTATCATGTGTAAAAAATGCGTGAATCATGCATGTTGCTATATTGCCTGCGCGAATAACGGTGTAGCCGTTTATTGTTTCTATTTTGGGTGCATTCGGAAATGAAGATGTGATATACAGCACTTCGTTTTCTTCGGCTAAGTGGCTGGCTAGGGCATCAGTAAGCACTTCTGCCCCTCCCGCAGATGGGTTGTGAATGTCTTTCCAATTCAAAAATAAGATTCGCTTGCCAGAGAGCTGCATAGTATTAGCTTGGCGTAAAATTGGCTATTCTTCAAATTGCCATACGGTAAGGCTCGGGGCGTCTGATATTTGGCGCAGATAGGGGAGCGATGCAAACAAGTTGCGATACTGCAACTCCTCGGGAGATCCATGAGATAAAGCAATATAGGTAATGTGCTGGGTTGTAAGGAGCGTGCGAAATGTAGGGGGAAAATCCGGAATACTGCGCAGCGCAAGCGCGCGTGCAATATCTTGAGATGCTTGAGAGGCTGATTGCGTTGCAATGAAGTTATTATTTTGCCGCATTTCAAGATTATCTCCTTGTATAACGGACGCATGAGTAAAAAACTGCTGTGCGGGATTCGCAATAACCGTTTGGTTCGTAAAATCAAATGGTAGGTATAAATGCCATGGCAAGAAAAGAACAACTGGTTTTTCAGGGAGCTGCGCTAATTGCTCTTCCCATGCATGCCAGCTTGCGGGGTAGTTTCTGGGAATAATCGTATTGGATAAACCCCAAAACATAGGAGAGCCTGCGAGAAGAACAACGAATAATCCGGCAATGAGAATGATTTTGTTTTTTGTTCTTATATAGATATATGCGCAGCCGTACGCTAGCAATACGCTTTCGATGAGTGCCAAGTCTGCAATATATTTTGCGCTATCGCGCATCGCAGAAGCGAAAGGAGTAACTGTTAGAGCAATAAACGCAACAACGCCGAGAGCGAGCTTCTTATTGTGCCATGCGCCTATGCACATAATTCCAAGCAGCAGAAAGCTTGTTATATAAAATAATTGCGGATGTGCGCACGGAAGCGGTACTGCGCGAGGGTTTCGCCATTGCGCTACGAGTAATGCGGTATCGGCGATAATACTGGATGTGCACTGGGGTTGCGGGGCGAAGAGTGCAGTGTCTGCAATGCCCAGATGTTTTATGGAAGATTCAGGAGCGTTAAATAAGATGAGCGCTATAATAAGTATTGTTACAAGGAATGGTCCGATAAAGAATGCGTAGTGCTGCAGAGATATTTTACGGGCACGCTGGTGATGCCATACAAAAAATACGAGAATAAGGGGAAGTAATACGATATGGTGGATGCTCATTAAAATTGTGCCGCATGCAGCTATGCTTGCACGGAGTGCCGACCCTATGGAGGGAGTGGTGAAAAATCGCAGCGTTA
>Ga0209542_10016520_pt1 | contig 12242 bp, 15 predicted proteins | sample RifCSPhighO2_01_FD_184028 | JGI IMG/M metagenome (GOLD analysis project Ga0209542, IMG submission 184028) | Soil microbial communities from Rifle, Colorado - Rifle CSP2_plank highO2_0.1 (SPAdes) (version 2) | ecosystem: Environmental > Terrestrial > Deep subsurface > Rock core/Sediment ...
CGATCGCCGATGTCACTATCCGACTTATTGCGAGCTCTCGGAGCGAGGGTGAAGCGCAAGAGATCCTCTCTGATATGGAATCGGCATTCAACCAATTCGATAACCCCCACGGCAACAGCATTCGTTTTGAGCGTCTGCACGGTGGAAGACTTGATGAGTTTCTCCGAAACTTTTCGTTCCGACTCTCTCAAGAGAGAGGAGTTCTCCCGGTCTCCTTGCGCGAGCTGACGAGCATGTTCCATCTGCCCTCGACCGTCATTCGCGCGACACCGGAGCTCAAAGTCGCCAAAGCAGGAACTGCCGCCGCTCCCATTGGACTGCCTGCATCAGGATTGTTGCTTGGATTGAATCGAGATGGTGGAAGAGAAACAGGGATCTACATGATGCCTGAAGACCGTCTGCGTCACTTCTATTGTATCGGACAGACTGGTACCGGAAAGACTACGCTTTTGAAGAATATGGTCGCGCAGGACATCCAAAACGGCGAAGGGGTTTGTTTTATCGACCCGCATGGTTCCGATGTGCAGGACCTCCTCGCTCTTGTGCCGCCGAACCGCTACGAGGATGTGGTGTATTTTGACCCTGGAGCAGTGGCCCGCCCCATGGGTCTTAACATGCTTGAATTTGACCAGCGTTATCCCGAACAGAAGACATTCGTGGTCAACGAGATGCTCTCCATCTTCAACAAGCTCTTTGATATGAAGACCGTAGGAGGACCTATGTTCGAGCAATATTTCAGGAATGCCGCACTTCTCGTGCTCGAGGATCCCGAGTCGGGGACGACGCTTGTGGATCTCTCTCGTACGCTCTCCGACAAAGCGTTCAGGGCGGCGAAGCTCGCGAAGTGCAAGAATCCCATCATCGTGCAATTTTGGCGCGAAGTGGCGGAAAAGGCCGGAGGCGAAGCAGCGCTCCAGAACATCGTTCCCTACATCACCTCTAAATTCGACGGGTTCCTTTCAAACGACATCATGCGTCCCATCATCGCGCAGGAAAAATCCACGTTTAATTTCCGAGAGATCATGGACTCCAGAAAGATCCTTCTCGTTAATCTTTCCAAAGGACGTCTTGGGGATATCAACTCGCATCTCCTGGGGCTTATCATCGTAGGTAAGATTCTCATGGCAGCCCTCTCTCGCGTCGATGCACTCTCGCAAAATCCTGCGCCTTTTTACCTCTACATCGACGAATTCCAAAATGTGACGACCGACTCCATCTCGGTCATTCTCTCTGAAGCTAGGAAGTATCGCCTTTCTCTCAATATTGCCCATCAGTTCATCAAACAGCTCGATGAGCGCATCAAAGATGCGGTATTCGGCAACGTCGGTTCTATGGCAAGTTTCCGTGTGGGCGCCGAAGACGGGGAATTTCTGGAGAAGCAGTTCGCGCCGGTCTTTTCTGCACGTGACATCATCAATCTGGATAATCGCCATGCGTACCTCAAGTTTTTAGTAAATGGCAGGCCTGTTAAACCCTTTAACATTGAGACTCTTCCTCCGCCTGCAGGTAATCCGGCCCAGACAGACAAGCTCAAAGAGCTCTCCTATCTCAAATTTGGCCGGCCACGTGAGGAAATCGAAGCCGAAGTTTTAAAGCGCTACGCAAAGCCCACCGTACCAGCCCTCGTTGCGCCGCCCCCGCCACCTGCTTCGGCAGCAAATTAAGATAGCTTATGCCAGAATCAGAACGTAGAGAGCGTACGGAAACAGAGCAGGCCCTTTCTCCTGAAGTTTCAGTTGAAGCGCCTGAAGTTGAAGGCGATTCTTACGAGAAGAACGCTGAGCGTGCTAAAGCGTTTACTGAGTCTGGTAGCGCCGGCCTTACTCCAGAAGAAGCACAGAAACGTCTTGCTGAGATGTCTGATATGGCGTTACAGCAGGAGTTTTTTGACGATGCTTCTGTTACGATCCCGCCTTCTGCTTTAGGGGATCACTATATTGAATTTGGCAACAAGGGTACCCGAGAAGCCGGAGAACGACAAGTATCTGGGTTGAGAATAGGGTTAAAAATCTAAGGATAGGGCTGGCAGGTACTGTTACTAGTTTGTTGCGCGAGAAAGGTGTAATGTTTAGACATAATGAGTCTTGAGGAGCCACAAAAGAAGAAATAGAAAGAACTCCTGAACAGATGCGATTGCACAATCTTATGCAAATCGACCTTATGAAGCGATGGGCAAAAAGACGAGGTCTTTCCAATCATAATGCCGCAGCAGAGTGGACTGAAGGGAAACATTTTTCAGGGAACTTTTCGGAAATAGTGAGAACGCGTCCTGAGCTCTATGAAGAATATAAACAGAATCCCGAGGCGACACTTATAAAAATCGAAGCGGAATTGTACGGCGGGGAAAAGCTCAAAGAGGCAATATAGCAAAAAGAGTGGCAAAAAGAGTTGCGTTTCTGTCGCTTTGACGGTAAGATAGGGCTTAAACTTGTTCCCGTTAGAAATAGGTCGTCGAGAGACGACCGTAGTATTTCGGGAATATAGGCAAAGAACCGATTTCATTTACTGCTTTCTTTAAAAAAAGACTATCAACTAATTGATTTTTAACGGGATGAATAAAACACATCCAAAATTCGAACGAACCCTAGTCATCGTCAAACCCGACGGTGTACAGCGCTCGCTCGTGGGAGAGATTATAAAACGTTTCGAGCAAGTCGGCCTTAAGCTTGCGGCAGTAAAGATGCTGGTGCCGACGCCAGAGCTTGTAGAACAGCACTATACCCTTGACCCGGAGTGGCGACGCGTAACAGGAGAGAAGACTATCGAAGGATATAAATCCAAAGGTTTAACTCCACCTTCGGAGGACCCGCTTGAAATTACTGCGAAGATTCTCGCAAATTTAAAGAAGTATCTTGCTTCAGGTCCCGTTGTGGCGATGGTGTGGCAAGGTGCCCATGCGGTAAAGATTGCGCGCAAGCTTGTTGGCGGAACCGAACCTCTGACTTCCGATGTTGGCTCAATACGCGGCGATTACGTTCTTGATTCGTACCAGATGTCTGACCCCGATAACCGCGCCGTGAGAAACCTTGTGCACGCGTCAGGTTCAGAGAAGGAGGCAGAAGCAGAAATCGCGCACTGGTTCAAGAGAGACGAGCTCATCGACTACAAGCTCTTCCAGGAGAGTATTCTCTATGACGTTAACCTTGACGGTACACTAGAGTAATTACTTTTGCGTCTTCTGTTGAAAAGCTGTTCCTAAGCTGTACGCAAAATCACCCTTTCAGGGCTATTTTCTGTAAAAAACATCTTTTTTCTCCCGTTTACTTTTACTTTTGACATTCTATGATTGTGGTACGGTCCTGCGGTATCTGACCAAGAACAATTTTAATAGCTTCAACTTGCTGTATCCCAACGTGGATACACACAGAAGCAAAAAATAAAAAATCGCTTGGCTCCAGGTACTCTGACCTGTCCAAACTGTCTCTCGCTTTACGGTGGGAGACAGTTTGTAGGTATACAAAAGGGGGTTTGGAGGGTTATACCCCTTGGCGGACGTCTTTCTTTATGCTCCACTTTGTTTCTGTGTATTGCCACTTGCCTCTAGAGCGTTATACTTGGTGCAGGGTTATTTGAAGTATTGACTCTATGACAAATTTTAGGGAGCCCGAATTCGCCGGCTCGTGTGAATCCCTCCGGGGAATCTAATCGTTTCGGCTCATGGGCACCCACCTAAGCAAAGCTTAGGGTGCATACTTCTAAGTAACCCTGAATGAGACTCCACGAGTGTTAGCTCGTGGAATTTCATTTTGAAAACCTCTCGGTTCTCAATGTCCTCGGAACAAACCTCGGACTGCTCTCCTCCACGGGGAAACTCCCGTTTCCTTACAGGAACTGTCCACTCATTGGCTCTCGAAGACTCGAGCTCAATGAGTCTTGCGAAGCTCCAGGTGTTCGCTTCTCACCCCGACCCCTTTCCCACATTCTCTGCAGGAAGAGCAGAGAATATAAAAAGTCCATGGACGTCGTGGGTTTTTGTTTTTAGATCGGGTATATTTTTATTTCACGTTCTCGATGTCACGCCGACTACTTATACTATCCCTGTTGCTCTCAATACTGCTCTGGCTCATGAACGAAGCCGCGTATCGCTATTCGCTTTTTGGTATCTGGTGGTGGTTCGATTCCCCAGTGCATTTTCTAGGAGGCCTCGCGTTAGGTGCCTTTTTCTTTTGGTTTTTTGGGCGTGTGCGCGATCATATGCCTTCATTCTCGCTGACGGCGGTTATAGGGTACACTTTCGCAATGGTGCTCATTGTCGGCATAGCATGGGAGATATTTGAATACGCATTCCATATACCCAACAACACCCCTTTGGGATATTCTCTTGATACGCTCAAAGATATTATTCTTGATGTGTGTGGGGCAGCGGTGGTAGTGTGGTTGTATATGTGCCAACGAGTTAAAATACTGGGGACTGTATGAATCCCGTATGTAGAAAATGGCATTGAACTATGATTTCGTAAAAAGAACATATTCAAGATGAATCGATCACTAACTATACTTGGAATCAATGGAGCGCTCTTTTAAGCGATGCCATTTTTCACTAACGGGATGAAAACCACTTCTTCTATTTTGTTTGCGGGCGGCGTAGGGAATGCTACAGGCGCGAATTTTCTTTTTGAAATCGGGGGTGAAGCAAAGCCTCTCCGCGTTCTCGTTGATTGTGGTCTTGTACAAGGGTCACGGTATACGATGGATGAAAATCGTAAGCCGTTTCCTTACGGCCCCGCATCAATAGATTTGCTTTTTATCACTCATGCGCACACGGACCACATAGGAAGGATTCCGAAACTTGTGAAAGAGGGGTTCAAGGGACCTATCTACTCGACACCTGAAACACGCGCCATCGCTCAACTTATGTTCGACGATGCACTGAATATTATGCGGCGTGAGGCGTCGGACAGGGGAGCGGCACCGCTCTACGAGAGTTCTGACGTAGCCGCGGCATTTTCGCTCTGGCATGAGTTGCCGTACCACACGCCTCTTACACTTGAAGGGGGTGTTACCGTTACCGCAAAAGACGCGGGGCATATCCTGGGGTCCTGTTTCTTCGAATTCGAGCGCAACGGAAAGAGGGTTGTCTTTTCCGGAGACCTCGGTAATACCCCCTCGCTTTTGGTGAAAGATACTGAACCTCTCGAGAGCGTTTCATATCTCGTGATAGAGAGCGTCTATGGGGATAGGAACCACGAGGGACGGGAGCAGCGTCGTGAGATTTTACGCGAGGCCGTGCTCGACGTGGAGCGCAAGAAAGGAGTACTGATTATCCCCGCATTCTCGCTTGAACGGAGCCAGATGATACTCTATGAGCTCAATAATATGGTGGAAGATAAAGAAGTGCCTTCAATGCCCGTCTTCCTTGATTCACCGCTTGCGATAAAGGTGACGAGTGTCTACCGCCGTATGAAGCACACGTTCAAACCGTCGGTGCAGCAAGAGATTGCGTCGGGGGACGATATTTTTAATTTTCCTAAGCTCCGGTTTACCGCATCCTCAAGAGAATCCGCTCACATCGATCTGGTGCCAAATCCCAAGATCATCATCGCGGGCGGCGGGATGTCGGAAGGTGGCAGAGTTATAGGACACGAGAAAAGCTATCTCCCGAACGCGCAAAACACCGTACTTTTGGTCGGCTACCAGGCCGCTGGCACTTTGGGGCGCGCTCTTGCCGAGGGAAGTAAAGAAGTCGTTATTGCGGGAGAAACGGTTCCGGTCAATGCCCGCATCATGATGGTGTCGGGATATTCGTCGCACAAAGATTCGGACCATCTCGTTGAATTTGTCGCCGGTTCCGCAGAGACGCTCAAGGAAGTATTCGTCGCGATGGGGGAGCCGAAGTCCTCGCTCTTTCTTGCCCAGCGCATACGAGACGAGCTCGGGGTGGACGCGGTCTTCCCCGAGCTCGGGAGTACGCACGAAATCGAGTTTTAAAAAGTCCTACCATAATTTGGCATACCGTCTTTTACTCAATAGCTTTGTTGTGGTTGGTCAATGATCGTATCAATCGCAGCAGGATTTTTTCTACCTCTTTGCTGCATACACTAAACAAGTGCGGCCGCATTTGTTTAGTGTATGCACGTTCGTAAATAACATTGACAGAGCTCTAGCATTGCTCTAATATCACCTCTGGATTGCCAGTATTGTGCTGGTATGTCCTTTCCAAATCGAAACCCGGATAGGCCTTAGGTTCGCGAGTGCGGATAAAGGGCACTCAGTCCTTTGTTCGCGTCGCTCGGGAAAGAAAAAGTAAGATCTTTCTTTCCTCTCGCTTGCTAGCGAATAAGAGGTAATCCACTGCAAAAAGGAAAACAGATGAGCAAAACAGAGATGGAATTCCTCAAAGGCGGCGGTAAGACCTTTGAAATCGCACGAACGTTGGCAAATTGGGTGCGTACATTGGGCGGTGAAGAATCACACGTTCTCCGAATCCTCCAACCAAATGATTTGGTTGCCAGACAAATCGGGAGCCTTTTGGCCAGGACAGCTTTCATTGTTGAGCGTCCCGCACGCTTTGTCGCGTTGGATAAAGAAGCGGGGTGTTACACCCGCATAACTGCCCTCAAAGCTGTTGGGGATGTTGAGCTGGCTATGTCGCTTCTGAGAGACGAAACTGAGTGCTCAGCGAGTCTGAAGAGTGAAGCCATTAGACTCATCAGTCTCAACGCAAAAGAGAGGCGAGAGGAGTTGCTTCTCGAAATCGCACTTATGCCGGATGGTTCGAGAGCTAGCGAAGCAGCCTGTCACTTAGACAAGACGAGCCAAGACTATCTACTCAAAATTGCTCTTGAGGGCCAGTATGCTGAAACGCGTTGTTATGCAGCAGGGAGGCTAGATGAGGCTCATTTGCAGGTAGCTGCAACGTTTGAACATTGGGACGTGAGAGTCAAGGTCGCAGATCATCTTTCTGACCTTGCCATACTGCGTTCTCTGGCGCAGAGTGACGTTGATTCAATGGTTCGCAACAGAGCCACTAAGCGCCTCGCAGAGCTTGAGCAAGTCAATCAGTGAGGATTTACAAACGAAGCGCCACCTGTCCTTTCGGACGAGGCGGCGCGTTTTACTTTGCTTTTTCTACTACCCGCTTGAACGACTCGGGTCGTGTTTCAGCGAGCGTCGCAAGGATTTTCCTGTCTACGGCGATGCTGTTTTTCTTTAGTGCCCCGATGAATTTGCTGTAAGAAAGGTTGTGAGATTCGAGTGCCGCATTGATGCGCACGTTCCAGAGCCGGCGCATGACGCCCTTTTTATCCCTTCGGTGGGCGAAAGCGTAGCTTCCCGCATGGACGATAGCTTCATAGGCCTGGCGCTCTTTCTTGGAGCGTCCATGGCGATAGCCCTTGACCCTTTTGAGGACATTGCGACGGGTTTTTAGCGCGTTCACTCCTTTTTTTACTCGTGTCATGGAATCTAGTTTATAAAGTTTGTAAAGTCTTTCAAGTTGTAAAGTTTCCAGATACGCTGCCTTGCTTTATAAACTTTACGAACATTCTAACCTTTTACTATCGTACGAGGAATCGGCTCGCCGCTTTGTTCGAAATGACGAAGTTGGTCGTCCTCTTCTTCGCGAGCTGTCGGCGGCCTCGCTCTTTGGCGTTGAAATGATTTTGTCCCTGGCCACGCGCCATAATCTTACCGTTTTTGGTAATCCGGAGGCGTTTCATAAATGATTTATTTGTTTTCATATATTTTCTTCACGAGCAAAGCGAGTGGTAGAAAATAATGACCCCGTATCAATTTCACCACAGTCAGTCATAACTACCCAATACTTCACTTTATGTCGTACAACGCTATGTAACTGCAGAGGTTAATGCTCTTAAATTTGGTGCTGGGGTCTCCAACCCTGCTACCTGTAACTATGCTTTCTCGATGACTAGGCTCAAACCTTTAGGACTCTTTTTCGCTTCCTCTACTACTTTGAAGTCGCTGCTGATCAGCTTCAGTATTCTCTCCAGACGCTCCTTCAAGAATTTCTGATCCATGTACTTGGCCCTGCCGCGAAGGAACAGATCTACTTTTATCCTGTGTCCCTCAGTGAGCCACTCTACCGCTTTTTTCGCCTTAAGGTCCAAATCGTGGTCACCCGTGCCTATGGTTATCTGGATCGCCTTCGTTTCAACGTTCCTGGTCTTGGCTTTTGCTTCCTTTCGTTTCTTGTTTTCAGCGTACTGGAATTTACCATATTCCATGATTTTTGCAACGGGCGGCACAGCGGTAGGGGATATTTCAATGAGGTCTAGCCCAAGCTCTTCTGCCTTCGCGAGGGCATCCGTGAGACTCAATACTCCGAAATTCTCTCCATTTTCGCCAATGACACGGAGTGACTCCGCTCTGATGGCTTTATTGATTCTTGTTCGTTGCAACACGCAGTAGGTAGTTAACGATACTTGAGAGCGTAGTGTAGCACAGTTCCTTATTAAATTCAAAGTAAAATCAAAAGAAAACACTCCGTACGAGGACGGGGTGTTTCGAGCATTACGCAATGGGTGGTTGGGCTTTTTGTCGAGACATCTCGACGACAGTTCTTTCGAACTCGGCTGCACCGTTTGCATACCAGTGCTCGGAGAGTTGCTCTGGTGTCGGGTCCTTAATGCCCAGTTGTTCGCATACGTGCCGGCGGTGGTTGGAATCATTGTGTATCATCCACTGATGGAGGTCAAAAATGATCCCAACGGTTAGTCTCTTAGAAGGGGGGATCAATTCGGGAGGAGGCATCATAGCTTTCCTTTTGTTGCTCCAGCTTCAATTGTAGACCTCCGTGCAAAGCATTCAAGCGAACGGTGGATAAGTCTTTACATTAGCTATCGTAGTGTGTTGCGGCTATCCACTTGACCTGTGAACGCTCGTTCACTTATACTATCGGGGTATGTCGAAGAGGGAACACAATAGAGCAGTCATTCAGGAGCTTCAGAGGATTAATGAGACGATTGACCGCAAAATCATCAGGGGCGAGGACTACTACGCGGAGTCAAGGCGACACTTTGAGCTTTTGCGAATGCTCCGGCGAGCTCGGTCACGCTGGAACTTTCATAATCTGTTTTCGGCATTGACCCTTTTCTGATGTATGACGAATACCAAAATAAAATCATCTCCTTTTTCAAACGCAATAAGCGTCTTCCTTCGTATCGCGAGGTGATGAAACTTCTTGGGTTCAAATCCACTAACGCGGTGCACAGGTTGATGAATAAGCTTGTAGATGCTGGAGTCCTCAATCGTGATTCAAGCGGAAAGCTAGCGCCGAGCAAAATCTTCGGCGAGGTTGCGGTTCTGGGTTTAGTGAAAGCAGGAATGCCTTCGGCTGTAGAAGAAGAGTTGCACGACACCGTTAGTCTTGATGACTACCTCATAGAGAAGAAGGAATCCACCTATATGCTTGAGGTGGATGGGGATTCCATGATCGACGCACACATCGCGGAGGGGGATAGGGTCTTGGTTGAGCGGACCAACAAAGTCCAAGACGGAGAAATTGTCATTGCCGAAGTGGATGGCGAGTTCACCATGAAGTATTTCAGGCAGTTGGGTAGCAAGGTGTGGCTCGAACCAGCGAACACTAAATACAAGCCCATTTATCCCACCGAAAGCCTCAATATCACCGGCAAAGTTAAAGCGGTTATACGCAAGTTCTAGGAGCGCTAGGATGGCCTATGGAGTGGCGGATGCTTTTCGCGAAAAATGTGCGAAAATAAAAAGTATTATGGAAATAGTTTACATCTCACTTTTAACACTCATTGCCGCTACCCTCGGCACAATCACGGGCTTCGGTACTTCCACGCTGATGATCCCGGCGCTTGTCATATTTTTTCCACCCGTTGAGGCGATATTTTTAGTGTCGATTATTCATTGGTTTGGAAATATCTGGAAAGTTACGCTGTTCCGATCCGGTTTTAATTTGCGATTACTTCTACTGTTTGGGGTCGTTGGTCTTGCAACAAGCTATCTCGGCGCGTACATTTCGCTTGGAGCAAATGAACAAATTCTACTTCGCCTTCTCGGAGCATTTCTCGCAGGATACGCACTCTTTTTGATATTTCAATCTAAATTCAAAATTCCGGCTGGAAATATAACAGCATTATCTGGCGGGGCATTATCAGGATTTTTCGCCGGGATGTTTGGCATCGGAGGAGCAATCCGCAGTATGTTTTTGACTGCGTTTGATTTGCCGAAAGCTGTTTATATCGCAACTGCCGGGGCAATCGGACTTCTCGTTGATTCAACTCGTATCATTACCTACTTCACCGGAGGCGCAATACTCCCCAAAGAACTTTGGTACGGGTTACTCCTTTTCATACCGATTTCATTCGTTGGGGCACAGATTGCCAAGAAGATCATGGATAAGATCCAACAAAATCAATTTCGCACTGTTGTCGCAATTTTCCTTTTCGTGATTGGAGCGAAATTGATTTTGTTTCCGTAACTATTATAGCGACTTTTTATTTTTTAAGTTAAAATAGCCTTATGAAGATTGGTATCATTTTGCAATCTAATAAGTCAGAGCATGTCTGGAATACGTTCCGTTTCGGTATTACCTCCCTTAAAGCGGGTCATGCGGTTGAAGTTTTTTTGATGAGCGAGGGGTCAGAACTCGATTCTATTCCAGACAGCAAAGATTTTGATATTTCCGCAAAGGTGTCGGCGTTTAAGGAATTGAGGGGGCAAATCTATGCATGCGAAAGCTGTCTGAAGGTACGAGGCAAGAGCGAAAGCAAAGTATGTCCTGTTTCCACAATGTCCTATTTACTAAAAATGGTTGAGGGTTCAGACAAGGTTTTAGTGTTTGGCTAGCATAATGATTATGATAAAACTTATTTTCACCATTCTTTCCATAGTTATCGTTGGTTCATTTGCTTCCAGTGCAAATGCTCAAATGATGGGCAACTTTTCCAATACTTCTGTTGACTGGGACGAAGTTGTCGAACACACGCTTCGGGAAGAACAGGAAGGTAAGGAGCTTTGGAATACACTGCAAACTAAAGAGACCGCGTGCGACAATCTAAGTGATGAGCAGTATGGAGTCCTTGGCGAGTATTTTATGGGACAAATGTCTGGTGATTCTCACACCGCGATGAATGCGATGATGATTCAGACGCATGGCGAGGAGGGAGAAGAACAAATCCATATTGTCATGGGCAAGCGACTTTCCGGTTGCGACACGTCAGCGGCGTTTCCAGCTATAAGCGGTGGATGGATGCCGATGATGAATATGATGTGGGGAGGATGGCCGTCTCCCTTTGGTGACAATAACTCAATAAACAATATGATGAACTTTGGTTTTGGGCCTTTTGGCGGCTTCGGCTGGATATTTATGATTCTCTGGTGGGTATTGATAATCGCCGGTATCGTCGCCCTCATCAAGTGGCTCACCAGTCAGTCTCGCGGTACTAATAGTCATGGAAGATCCGCACTTGATGTTCTAAAAGAACGATACGCCAAAGGCGAGATCGACAAGCAGGAGTTTGAAACAAAAAAGAAGGATTTAATCTGATAAATAGTTCCGGCACATGGAATACAATAGAAAACCCCTTGAGCAAAAATCTCAAGGGAGAGATGTCATAAAGGAGAGTCTGGGAAGAATTACGGAGATTAAATAAGAAATTATGGTTGAAGTTATCAAACAAAATGACAAAGAGTTATTTCAATGCGAAGAATGCGGTTTTCATTATGTAACTCGTGACTGGGCAGGAAAATGTGAGGCGTGGTGCGGGGAACATAAAAGTTGCAATATAGAAATCACAGCGAATGCTGAGGAAAATAAGACGAGTTAAGAAGTTTACTTTTTCGGAGAAGGAGTTACCATATAAGTACAACTGGACATTTAGCAACTTAACCTTTCAAAATATATGAAAAACATAGCTATTTTAGGACTGTCGTTATTACTGGCACTTCCGGTCAGCGCATCCACTTCTTTTGCCGCTGTTAAGCCACAAAACGACAATGTGGTAAAAGTCTTTGTCCACTTCGCGGATACTCCGGGTAAAAGCGAGTGGGGGCTGATTCGGGCGTTTGGCGGTACAGTAACCAACTCATATTCCATCATTCCTGCAGTCGCTGCTGAGATACCGGAGAGCGCTATTGAGGGTCTTTCGCACAATCCGAGCGTCACTGCGATTGAGGAAGATCACAAAGTTGAAGCAACCGCCATCACATACGATACGGAATATTCAAATGCCTGGGGCGTGGAGAGAATTGAGAGTGGTGTTGCTCATGAACAAAACTACAAAGGGCAGGGCGTGAAGATCGGCGTCATAGAC